>MDSZ01024211.1_pt1 | contig 20350 bp, 20 predicted proteins | sample 811201 | NCBI WGS metagenome assembly MDSZ01 (sample SAMN05326647, study PRJNA326480) | marine metagenome | isolation source: seawater | place: Indian Ocean: North | collected 2010 | reverse complement strand
TTTTATTGGGGTCATCATATGAGCACTATTGAAGGTGGAATGATTACAACAAATGATAAAAAATTTTACAATTTATGTCTTTTAAAAAGATCCCATGGACTAGCAAGAGAGCTTCCTAATAAAGATCAAAATTTATATAAGCGTAAATACAAAAGCAGAAATTTTAAATTTTTGTTCGTATCAGATGGTTTCAATTTAAGATCTACAGAAATAAACGCATATCTTGGTTTAATTATGTTAAATAAGATTAATCAATGGATTAAAATTAGAAATAAAAATTATAATAATTTTACTCAAATATTAAATAAATATAAAAAAACTCTCAATATCGCTAATAATAAAAATATTTCTTCATTTGTACTTCCTTTCTTAATGAAAAATAAAAATGAAAAAATTCAACTTGAAAAACAATTAAATTTTAAAGGTATAGAAACAAGACCATTTATTGCAGGAAATTTATTAAATCAGCCTTTTTTAAAATCTAAATACTCCAGCCAAAAATTCAAAAATTCAAATTTTATAGATAATAATTGTTTTTATATTGGTAATAATCAATTTGTGAATAAATCAAGGTTAAACAAGTTAAATAAAATTTTAGATAAGTTTTTTAGTAAAAAAAAATAATTACCTAATTAATTTTTTATACCAATCAATAGTTTTTTCCAAACCATCATTTAAGTTTACAAATTTTAATTTACCAAATTCTTTCTCATATCTTTTAATATCAATTTTTGCAAATTCTGGCGCACCATCATTTGATTTATCATTCTTTTTTGATAAAAATTTTGCAGATGTTAGTTTTGATATTTTTTTACCCAGATTTAAAATAGTTACTTTGCTATTCCCACCAACATTGTAAACATTTTTCTTTCCTTTAAAGAAGATATTTAACAACATTTTAATCACATCAGTAATATAAATATATGATCTTAAATTATTTTGCCCTTTGATAATTTTAATTTTTCTTTGAGTAATACACTTCTTAATAAACTGACTAAGAACTCTCCCATCATTTATTTTAAAGCCAGGTCCATATGCTAAGCACAACCTGGCAGAAACAGCATGAATCTTTTTCTTTCTAAATTCATTAACTATTGCCTCACCACACCTCTTTGACTCAATATAGCATGCCCTAATATGATTTGGATTTGTGTTGCCATTAAAATCTTCATTAATATTTTTCTTTTTTATTCCACTATAAATTTCACTTGAGCTAATAAATAAAAATCTTCCATTATGCTTTAAAAGCTTAATAAGTTTGTAGGTCACATATGTATTAAGATTAATTGTTTCATGAGCATTTCTTATAAATTCAGAGGGCTGAGCATATGTTGCGCTATGAATTATATAATCATATTTTTTTTTTAATTTATTTACGTTTTTTGAACATAAATTAATTTTTTTTATATCAAAGAATTTATTTTTTTTTAGAAATTTAAGATAAAAAGGTAAATCAGATTTATGAACTAAAGTTATTTTTTGTGGTTTAAATTTTGATTGTAAAGAGTTTAAAAAAAAACCTATAAAGTATTGCCCAAGAAGACCAGTAGCACCAGTAATTAAAATTCTTTTATTTTTAAGAAATTTATAATTTTTATAATTATAGACTTTTGAAATATCATTTATTATCAAATTAAATATATTATTTTTCATTTCTAAGAATTTTTTTTATTTTATTTGATAAAAACTCCATAGAAAAACCTAGTTTTTTATCATGTTCAGGTTTAAGTCCATAATTTGTTAAAAACTTTGTTGGTACACTTATATTCGATAATTTTACATCTGTTTTTAAAATTTTAATTATTTCACTAATTACACTTCCAGTATAAAACGGCTCAATTATAATAATATTTTTTGAAATAGAATTAACTTTACTTATCAATTTATTATCTAAAGGTCGAACAGTTGTAAAGTAAGCTAAATTTACTTTATACTTTTTTACAATTGGCATTATAAAATTAAGGGTAGGTCCAAAAGTTATAATTGTTGTTTTTGAGGAATTATTTATTAAATTTCCTTTTCCATATTTTACATCAAAATCATATTTATTTTCAAAATCAGTTAATCTGAAATATTTTGGATTATTTTTTTTGTACCCTTGTTTAAACAATCTATCAAATTCCTTGCTACTGCCAGGCACCACAATATCCATTCCTGGAATATTATGCATAAGATTTACATCTTCAGGACAGTGGTGTGTACATCCCAATGCAGCATAATCATAAGATGAACCGATGCTAACAAAATTACCCTTTAACTTATTGTATCCAAAATCAATTTTAAGTTGTTCAAAAGCTCTATTAACAATAAATGGAGCAATAGTGTGAACTATTGGATTAAATCCTTCATTTGAAATACCAGCCGCGATACTTATCATTGACTGTTCAAGTATACCGATATTGTAAAGTCTTTTAGGATATTTTTTAAATAAATGTCTAAATGCAAAAACCCCAATATCGCCTAACAACATTACAGCTTTTTTATCTTTTAAAAATATATCAGTTATAGTTTTATTAAATTGTTTTCTCATATTATTTTTAATGATATTGAAATTCTTTTAAGTGTCTCTTTATCAATTTTTTTATGATGCCATTCAGGATTATTTTCCATAAAAGAAACACCTTTTCCCTTAATCGTTTTTGCTATAATTGCCAAGGGTTTCTTTTTTTGCTTTTTAATTGTTTTTAAAAGTAGTTTTTCATTATGACCATTTATAGTAAATGCGTCCCATCCAAATGAAATAAATTTTTTTCTTAAATCATCAACTATTAATGCTCTATTTGTAGATTTATTATGATCAATAATACAAATCAAATTATTTAATTTATGATGATTGGCAATAAGGCAAGTTTCCCAGATTGATCCTTCATTACATTCGCCATCTCCTATTAACACAAAAACTTTTCCACTTTCTTTCTTAATTTTTTTCCCTAACGCCATACCACTGGCAAACGGGAAACCATGCCCCAATGATCCAGTAGAACTTTCAACACCTTTAATTTTATTTTTGTCTGGATGTCCACCATATTTACTAAAATATGAGCAAAAAGTGTTTACATTTTTAATTATTTTATATTTTTCAAGAACTACATATAGAGCCAAGGAGCCATGACCTTTGCTTAATACAAACTTATTTAGTTTATTTTTTGTTATATATTTTTTGTAAACAGTGTCTATTAAATCTAGAATTGATAGAGCACTTGGAACATGTCCTTCTTGTCCAATAAACGCAAGTCTAATTATTTTAAGTATTAATTTATTCACTTTGTATTATAAAGATTTAGTTTAATAGCTATTAAAAACATTTTTAGATTTATTTTTGATAATTAACAAGCTTTAAAAATGTTTTATAAAAAATGTTTAAGTTGCTTTTTCCTAATTTATCAATTTGTGTTTTTGCGTATAAAGCCTTTTTTTTTGCTTCTTTATAATTCTTTATAATATACACGATTTTATCTTCCAACTTTTTTTGGTTATTTATAGGAACTATATATCCCCCTTTTCCATCTAGAAGTATATCTCTAGCTCCACTTACATCAGAAGAAATACAAGGAACCTCATAATTTACAGCATCTATTAATACATTAGGCAAACCTTCATAAAACGAATTAAGAATAAATAAATCTGATTTCAAAAAATCATTTTTGACATCTATTTTCCAATTACATATTTTTATATTTTTAAATTTATTAGTTTTTTCTAAAATTTTGTTTTTTAAGTTGCCATCGCCTATAATAGTTAATTGAATTTTATGATTTTTGAGGCTTAAATTTTTACAAGTCTCAATTAGTGGAAATAAGTTTTTTTGAAATGTTAATCTACCAATATACAAAATTCGAAAACTTTCATTTTGATTAAATTTATTTTTTTTTCTTTTGAATATTTTTTTTAGGTAAGGATTTAAAATAAGTTTTATTTTTTTTTTATTTATAACAATTTTTTGTAGAGATTTTTCAGATCTCTTTGAAATAGCTATAATCTTATCTGCAAAATTATAAAAAATTAACTTTAAAAACAAAACTATAACAGCAAAAAACTTATTGTCCGCATAACGAGTTGCTCCCAATGGTTCTTCTGAATTTCTTATTACAATTTTTTTTCCAATTATTTTAGATATAATAATAGCAGGAATGTGACTCTGCATTGAAAATATTATTGAATTATCTTTATGTTTATTAGAATATGAAAACAAATTAATCATAGAAGATAAAGCCAAGTTCCATCTAATTGGAAATAACAAAAATATTTTTAAAGGTTTGTTTTCAATTACCTTCAAATATTTTTTATTTTTAAATCTATTTTTTTTTACCTTATATGAAAATAATACAACACTTATTTTTCTTTTAAGTAAAAAATTAATAATATTTATTAGATTTTCAGTAGCACCACCGTTTTCAAAAGATGGATAAAATAAAAAAATTTTTTTGAGCATACTTTACTTTTTAATAAAAACTATATTTGAATAATTAAAATAATTATTTTCTGGTTTTTCAGGATTTATCTTAATTAAATTTTTACTAAAAGGAAAAATCTTATATGCCTGATATCCTTTTAAAACTTTTGAAAATGCGTAAAGGTTTACATTTTTGAATAAATGATGCCAGTTGTATTCAATTTGAATGTATTTTGGTTTAAATTTCTTTATAGTTTTTTTTGCACCTATTAAAACTTCTAACTCATATCCTTCAGTATCGATTTTGATTAAATTAATTTTATTTTTGACTAAATATCTATTTTTCTTTAAAAAATAATCTAACCTATATATTCTGCAACTAACTTTTAATTTCGAATTTTTTAAATAATCAATTTTTCTCACCTCAGGATTAAAGTTGGCCCATTGTAAATTATTTTTGTCATAATATAATTTTTCAGTTTTCTCTTTTTCACCAATGCCAATATTGTATGGAAAGAATCTTGAGATATAATTTTTTTTTATAAATTGAAGTTTTTTAAAAGATTTTGGAAATGGTTCGAAAGCAATTACATCTGATTGACTATTTTCTAAAATGTATTTTGAGTATTCGCCTTTATTTGCTCCAATATCAATACAGATTTTTGGATTTTCTTTACATACTTTGTCTAAAAAATTTTTCTCTCCAATCGATGATGCTAAATTTCTATACTGATTATATCCTATAAATCTTAAGAATAACTTAAGTAAAATAGTATTTATAGGCAACAAAAATTCTCTAGTTAAAAAAAAATCTAAAAAACTTAAAATAATTCTTTTCATTTATTTAATCTATATTTAAGAATGAAATATAGTAAGTTATCAAAAAATGAAAGTCTACTATTGGTGTCCATTTATTAACCCAGTTGCAACAGTCACTGCTGTATTAAATTCTATAATTTCTTTAAATAAGTTTTCAAAAAATAAGCATGAATATAAAATTATTAATGTGTTTAAAGAATGGTCAATCTATGAGGATGAATTAAAAAAAAATCAAATAGAATGTATAGATCTTGAGACAAATTTAGATATTAAAAAACTTCCAAAATTAGGTTTTTTAAAAAGCAGATTTACATATATTTTAACATACTTGTTTTCAATAACTAGATTGCACAACTTTTTAAAAAAAGAAAAGCCAGAATTTTTTATTATCCACTTGATATCTTCCATACCTTTGACTTTAATTTTATTATTTAATTATGATACTAAATTTATATTAAGAATTTCTGGATATCCAAAAATGACTTTATTTAGAAAATTCCTTTGGAAGCTATGTGATAAAAAATTACATAAAGTATTTTGCCCCACAAATTCTACAAAAAATTTTCTAGTAAAAAAAAATGTATTCTCGCCAAAAAAAATTTTTTTAGTTAAAGATCCAATAATAAATTTTAAACAACTAAATAAAAATAAAAAAAAAATATTTGAAGAAAAAATTGACTGGCTGAAAAATAAAAATTATATAATTTCTATTGGAAGACTTACGAAACAAAAAAATTTTAAGTTTTTAATAAATGAATTTTCCAAAATCAAACAAATATATTCTAATTTAAACTTAGTTATTTTAGGTGATGGTGATGAAAAACAATTTTTAAAAAAAATTATTAAAGAAAAAAAATTGCATGAAAATATATTTATTCTGGGAAATAAAAAAAATATATATCCATTTCTCCTTAATTCATTATTTTTTGTTTTAACATCAGAGTGGGAGGATCCAGGATTTGTAATTTTAGAGGCGATGTTTTCAAAAAAACTGGTTTTATCGAGTAATTGCCAAAGTGGCCCTAAAGAAATTATAAAAGATAATTTTAATGGTTTTTTATATGAAAAAAATAATTCAGATGATTTCAAAAGAAAATTTATCGAAATTTATGAAATGTCTATTAAAGATAATGATAAAAAAAATAAAGTTTTGCTTTCAGGCTTAAAGACCTCAAAGCAGTATACTTTATATAATCATTACAAAGATATATCTCAACACTTAAGCAGATGAAAATTGCAGTATTATTAGAAACAAATTATTCTGGAGGTGGCTCATTTACTCATTCAGTCAACACATGTTATGATCTAAATAGATTTAAAAAAAATAAAGATAATATAATTGTATACACTCAATTCGAACATAACTATGAAATTTTAAAAAAACTTAAAATCCCAACAAAACTTTTTGCACATTCATTTATTGATAAATTAATTTTAAAACTTTCTATTTTTAAGATATTTAGATCAATTCTATCAATTTTAAATATCAAGCTTTCGATTGAAAATAATTTGATAAAAAATCAATTTAATCTTATTTTCTTTCCTGTACTTTCAAATACAGCTCTTTGTATTAAAAATTTAAAATTTGTATCAACCTTGCTAGATTTAGAGCATTTTAAACATTCAAAATTTCCAGAAATAACATTTGAAGAATTCAAATATAGGGAAAAGTTATATTTTCACTCTTTGAATAAATCTGAGATAGTAGTAACAAGTTCCGAGAGTATAAAAAAAAATTTATGTAAACACTATAATATAAGTAAATCTAAGGTTTTAATTATACCTTATACCCCAAGCAATTTATTTACTGAAAAAGCAATTAATAAACAATTTATAAAAAAATATAAAAAAATTAGAAATTATTTTTTTTACCCAGCCCAAATTTGGGGGCATAAAAACCATATTGTTATTTTAAAAGCTGCAAAAATACTTAGAGAAAAAAATATAGAAGTTAATTTAATTTTTTCAGGACGGGATAGAGGTTATAAAAAGGTTTTAGATAAATTTATAAATAAAAATAATTTGAAAAATATTTTTTTCACAGGTTTTTTATCCTCAGGTGAAATGCATTTTATATACAAAAATTGCAAAGGGGTAGTTTTTCCCACTTTATGGGGACCAAATGCTATTCCACCTCTCGAGACTTGGTCTTATAAAAAGCCATTAATTTATAACAATAGATTTGAAGATGATGTAACAAGCGGTACTGCTTTAGTAGGTGATATAAAAAATCCTTATTATATTGCAAATTCAATCAATAAAATTTTAAACAATAGATACAACAAAAATTTTATAATAAAAGGTTATAATAAACTTCAAATAGTAAAAAAAAATAGTAAAAAAAGTTATATAAATTTAAATAAAAAAATACAATCTTTAGTTAAATGAAAAAAAAAATTATAGGACTTATTCCAGTAAGATTAAAATCATCTAGATTAAAACAAAAATCTTTATTAATGATTAAAAAAATCCCTTTAATCATTCATACATACAGAAGAGCTAAACTATCTAAAAAGTTAGATGATGTCGTAATATGTTGTGATGATAAAAAAATTATAAAAATAGCAAAACAATTTAATGCAAAAGCTATATTGACATCAAAAAAGCATAAAAATGGTACTGAAAGAATAAATGAAGGTTATTCGAAATTAAAAAAAAAATATGATTTAATAGTTGATATTCAAGGCGATGAACCATTAATTAACCCAAGTCAAATAGATCAAGTAATTAATTTTCATCTTAAAAATATAACCAGTGATATAATTTTACCCTCATTAAAATTAAAAAATATATCTAGTTATAATGTTGTAAAAGTTCTTTCAGATAACAAAGATAAGGTTTTGTATTTATCAAGATGCAAAGTTCCACATAATTTTACCAAAAAAAGTGATTACTACTTAAAACATTTATCAATTATATCATTTAAACCCAATGCGTTAACAAAGTTTTGCAAAAGTAAGCAAACAAGATTAGAAAGAATAGAAGGAGTAGAATTGTTAAGAGCAATAGAAATAGGTTTAAAAGTTAAAACTACAATTATAAGAGGAAATAGTTTTTCAGTAGATATAAAAGATGATTTTTTAAAAGCAAAAAGGTTTATGGAGAAAGATAAGCTATTTAAATCATATGAAAAAAATTGATAATGTTTGATATCACTTCTGAGATTATCGATAATTATAATTTCAATTTAAAAAACTATCAAAAGTCGTATCAAAGCAGACATTGGAAGTATAATAATAAAAAGAAAAAAATTTTATTTTATAAAAAAAAACTTAAAAACTTTCGTAGTAACGGCCTGTCAAAAGGAATGGATGACTTATTTTATTCAAAAACACAATCGTTAATTTTATATAAGAAAATTGTAAACGAGTGTGGAGAAAAATTTGTTCATTCTATGCTATTAAAAAAAAATTATGGGAATCCAAAAAAATATTTTAGGGCTAAAAATTTTGTCTATACAGCTCATGAACTATTTCACATCAAATATATTTACGATATAAAAAAATTTGTATCTCTAACTAAAAACAGCATTATATGTGAAATTGGCCCAGGTTATGGCTCAATGGTTGCAAAACTAAAAAAAAAGTATAATTCAAAAATCATATTAATTGATTTGCCAGAAGCCAATTTTATCAGCCATTATTATTTAAAATTAATTTTTCCAAATAAAAAATTTTTCACTAGCAAAGATATTAAAGAAAATGTGTCAAAAAATGATATTTTAAAAAATGATATAATTATTCTATGTCCATGGGATAATCTTCCAAATTTAAAAATTGATCTTTTTATTAATTCCAGATCTATGATGGAAATGACAAATGATACAATTTTGAGTTATTTTAAACAAATTCATAATTTGACTAAAATTGGAGGTTATTTTTTATGTATTAATAGATACTATAAGGACACAGTGGGATATCCAGTTGAAATGAACAATTATCCATATGATAATTTTTGGAAAGTATTAATTTCTAAAACTTCATGGATGCAAAACCATATTCATTTTTTATTTACAAAACGTACAAAAAATTCATCTGAGGAAATTTTTAGAGAATTAAAAAAAATTAAACTTATTTCTGAAAATGTAAAAAAACAGGACCCTTTTTTTTGGAGAAGAATATTGCCAACGCCAGTTTATAAGTTTTATAAAAAAATGAAATTTTTTTTTACATAAATTTAAAATGAAAGAAAAAAAATTAATTATAATTTGTAGAAAAAAAAAATTTCAAATCGATGAAAATAACGTTTCTTATATTAATATTGGTGATGGATTAGTCCATGCTGAAAAATCAAATCAAATTTTTCTAAAAAAATATAGAAACTTTTATTATGAGAAATTTAAAAACATCTTAGTCAATAATTTAAAAAAAAAAATAATCTTATCAAAAAAAAAATTACCCTTTATATCTGAATTAGAATTATTTAATTTAAGAAATGATAAGGATAACAATTTCGATTTAATTTTAAATATATTAATAATTAGAGAAATTATTAAGTTAAAAAAATTCAATGACATAAAAGTCATTACAGATAATTCTTTAGTTAAAAAAATTTTTCAAACCAATTACCCAAAAATTAGTGTATTGTACGAAGGGACTAATCCGGATAAACCTAAACTAATTTTATTAAAAATAATTAAATTCTATATAAAAACATTTGTCATTATTTCTTTTATCAAATTATTTAATAAAAATAATTCAAATTATAAAAAAAGTAATGAAGCTGCACTTTCTATATACCCAATTTTTTTTAAAGAAAAAAAAGAGATATTTTTTAATGACTCAAAAAAAATTAAGTTTAATTTTTTATTATCAGATGAAACACATTTAAATCATAATACTATTGACGTTATTAAAGTAATAAATAAAACCAGTTCTACAGAATTAGTCCATATTGAAAAATTTATTAGTTATAAAATGTTCTTAAAAGCTTTATTAAAGTCAATTTCTTTTTATACAAACTCTTACACAGTTGATATGAAATTTGATTTAGATAATTTAGATTTAAATAACTTTTACAAAAATTATTTTTATTCTAGTTTGATTAACAGATGTAAGTTAAATATTTATGAAGATGCATTTATAGTTGGACTAAAAAAAAATAATATTAAAAAATTTAGCTTATATTTATTTGAATATAATTTCGGTTTTTTTTTAATTAATTTGATTAAATCAAAAGCTAATTTTATTAAAGTTGAAGGATATCAACATGGAATTTTTTCAAATCAATTATTATGGCTTGATATAATTTCTAAAATTAGAGATAATTTAAATTATTTTCCTCATATAATAAAAGCATTCCATCTTGCTTCTTTAAATGATTATAAGTCTAAAATTAAATCAAAAAAAATTAAATTTTACCTATTAAAGAAAAAAAAATCTCAACTATCTTTAGATTACAAAAATTCAAAAAACAAGACGCACTCCAATAAAATTCTTGTTCTACCAGGAACACATGATGCTAAAAAAATATATGATGAAATTAATAATAAAAATATTGATAATAAATCTAAAGTTATTTTTTACATAAAATTTCACCCCAAAAAAGTTATTTATGCAAAAGATGCAGAAAAATTAAAAGTTATAAAAACAATTAAAAACAAAATGTTTTCTAACGTTTTAATATCTTCTACATCGACGCTTGTTTATGATTTTTTGAATATGAAAAAAAGATTTATGGTATATAACTTTGATAACAAACAAAACTTAATTTCTTCAAATTTAAAAAAGAAAATTAGATTTTATAATTTTTGAATATATTCAAATTTACTCATGAAAAATAAAAAATTAATAATTTTTGATTTAGATGGAGTGCTAATAGACTCACTATCAAATATGAAAATTGCATTAAAAAGCACGTCAAAAGCACTTAACTTAAAATTAAATTTTAATGAATATAAAAAATATCTTGGTTTGCCATTCGAAGATATAATGCAAAAAATGAGTGTAAATAAAAATATAGATATAATAAAAAAAAAATATTCTTTTTTTTCTAAGAAAAATTTATCTAAGATAAGAATAAATCAAAAACACCTATTTGAATTAAAAAAATTAAGTAAAAATTATAATTTAGCTGTATTTACCTCTAAAGATAAAATTAGAACTAATATAATTTTAAAAAAATATAAAATGTTTAAACATGTAATTTCTTCAGATGATGTAAAAAGGGGAAAGCCAAATTCTGAAGGGATTATTAAAATCCTAAATAAAACTAAAACGAAAAAAAGTAATTCAATTTATGTTGGTGATAGCATCTATGATTATAAAGCAGCTAAAAATGCAAATATAAAATATCTTCATGTTAAATGGGGTTATGAAAAAAATTTAGGGAAAAAATATAACATTAATAAAATATCTAATTTTAAATCAATAAAAAAATACTTATGACAAGTTTAATCTCGGTAATAATGCCGTACTATAAAAAAAAAACAATTTGTGAAAAAGTCAATAGAGTCAGTTCTGAATCAAACTTACTCGAATTTTGAAATAATAATAATATATGATGACACAGATATTGAGGATTTAAATTACATAAATGAAATAAAAAAATTAGACAAAAGAATAAAAATTATTCAAAACGAAAAAAATGTTGGCGCAGGTTACTCTAGAAATATAGGAATATCAAAATCCAGAGGAGATTATATTGCTTTCTTAGATTGCGATGACTGTTGGCACAAAGAAAAACTATTTAAACAATTTAAATTTATGCAAGAAAATAAAATTTTATTCTCTTTTACTTCCTATCAAATAATAAATTCAAATGGTGAAATTATTAAATACAGAACAGCACAAAAAAAAATTGAATTTAACGACCTGTTAAAAGACTGCAATATAGGTCTTTCTACTGTAATGTTAAAAAAATATATTATAAACGAAAAATGTAAGTTCCCAAATTTAAAAACAAAAGAAGATCTTGTTTTATGGCTTAAACTTTCTAAGAATATACATTTGTACGGTATTGATATTCCTCTTATGCAATGGAGAAAGTCAAATGACTCGCTGTCTTCTAGTATTTTTCAAAAATTAAAAGATGGTTTTTCAGTCTATAAAAATTTTCTTGGATTTAACAGTTTAAAGTCTCTATTTTATTTAATAATACTTTCAATTAACTATCTTAAAAAAAATTGAATTATATGCATATTTTTATTTTTATAATTATACAAATATTAATCTCGTTTTTGCTTATTTATTTTTGTAAAAAAAATAATTTTTTATTAAATTTATCGGGTAACAAACATCAAGAATTTGCTACTGAAAAAAAAATACCATTAATTGGTGGAGTTATAATATTTTCAATGATCTTATTTTCTAGCTTTAGAAATTTTAACATTTTTTTAATATTTTTATTTGCAATTTTTTTAGTAGGGCTATTATCTGACCTAAAAAAATTTAATTCTCCAATTTTTAGACTATTAGCTCAGTTTTTTTTGATTTTAATTTGTGTTTATTTTTTAGATATAGATTTAAATTTCACTAGAGTAAACTTTTTAGATTATTTACTGAGCAATTATTTATTTGCTTTAGTTTTTACATCTTTCTGTATCCTAATTATTGTCAATGGAACTAATTTTATCGATGGTATTAATTCACTAGTTTTTGGTTATTATATAATTGTTTCTTTTGCGATTTTTATTTTAAAAAGAGAGGGATTTAATATTGATTTTTTCTTTCCTATAACTTTTTTGATTCCATCTTTAATTTTGCTATTTTTTTTAAATATTTATAATAAACTATTTTTAGGTGACTCTGGTTCTTATCTCTTAGGTTTTTTATTTAGCATAGAACTAATAAATTTTTATTTAAATAATTTAAATATTTCACCTTTTTTCATTATTTTACTTTTGTGGTATCCAGCTTTTGAGAACTTATTTTCAATTTTAAGGAAAATTAACCTTAATAAATCTCCTATATACCCAGATACAAATCATTTGCATCAATTGATATTTTCATTTTTCAGAAAAAAAAATTTTTCAGTTTTAAAATCAAATAATTTTACTGGAATATTTATTAACTTATATAATATTGCCGTTATTTCTTTATCAATGATAGATCCTTATCACACCCAGTTGCAAATTATTTTAATCATCTTAAATTTGTCAGTATATTGTTTTTTTTATATGAGATTGTTCAAATATAGATAGTTGAAATTTTACCTTTTAATAAAAAGAAGAATCATTGATGTTAGAATAAGTAATCCATCTTTAAATGCATTTGGTTTTTTAATTCCAGCAATTCTTTTCCTTTCATATGAGCTAATAGAAGAAAGCTTCATGTTTTGTCTGCTAGCTTTAATAGGTAATTCAATACAAAAACTAAAATCTTTATTTTTTAAATTAAGTTTTTTTGCACACTCAGTTTTACCCAAGACATATGTATATAGTATATCTGTTATTTTAAGATTAAAAAATATGTTTCCCAACCTCGTAAAAATAAAATTTCCAATATAAGTAATAATTGTGTCATCGTCGCTTCCAGAATTTTTTTGGTATCTTGAGGCAAATATAAAATCATTATTTGTATTTTCCAACGTATCATACATGTTTTTTAGCTCTTCAGGTTTAAATGAGCCATCAGCATTGAAAATACAGAAATATTTAGTTGTAGTTAATGAAATACCATTAATTAATGCATCTCCGTATCCATATCCATCTTGATAAGTAATTTTACAATTAAAATCTTTAATACTGTTTATTGTTTCCAAGTCCTCTTTTCTTAGGACTATCATAATATTCAAATCATAATCTTTAAGCTCAGTTAATACTTTAGGTAATGATTCATGTTCATTTTTTGCTGGAATTATTAAGGTCAAATCTTTCATAAAGTTTTTAGCTATATAAACTAATCAAATTATTAAGTATAAATAAAAATTAATTTCTAATAATAAACTCAAAAAAAACTTAAATATAGAATATTTTTGATCATAATATATAAAATTGTATAATAACCGTGATTTAAATATAACTTTAAAATCTAAAAAATATGAATATCCCAATTTACTTCTTATTTTATTTTCTAATAATATTTTCAGTTATTGGATATGGTCAATTTTTATGTTCTATTACCAATAGTAAAAATATTTCAGAAAACTTTGGTTATTCTGGTCTTTTGGGTTTATTTTTTTTAACAATTTACTCATATATTTCAAATTTTTTTATTGCACATAATTTTACTCATAATTCTATTTTAGTTTTATTTGGATTAATTTTGCTTATTTATGAGCTTTTAAAAAAAAATAAAAAACAAAAAAAAGAATTTACTTTATTTTTATCAATCTTTTTAATTTTATTTATTTCTGCATTAATTTACAAGACACACGATGACTTTTCTTACTATCATTTTGCTTATAGTTTTTATTTAACTCAGAATTCTTCATATATTGGAATAGGACCCTTTAATCATGGTTTTAGGACACAATCCTCAATATTTTATATGAATTCCTTATTTTATTTACCATTTGTAAAATTTTATATGTTTCATATGCCTGCAGTTATGATGATGGGCTTTGCAAATATAATAATTATAAAAAAAATAATTGAAAATATTAAAAGCAAAAATGTAAATTTTTTGACATTTTTTTCATTACTTTCATTTTTATTTATAAATATTTTTTTTTATAGATTGGCAGAACATGGAACAGATAGATCTGCGCAAATTTTAATATTTATATTAATTATTGATATTATATTTTTAATAAATTTTTCATCAAATTTTAATCAAGATTTAAATAAAATTATAATATTAAGTGGCTTAGTTATTTCTTTAAAAGCTTTCTATATCTTATATTTAATTTTATTTGTTCCTATATTTTATTATTTATACCAAAAACAAAAATTAAATTATTTGATTGATTTGATAAAAAATAAATTTTTATATTTTTTTCTTTTTTTTATTTTTCTAATTCTTACTACAAATTTTTTTAATACTGGATGTCTAATTTATCCTGTAGGTATTACTTGTTTTGAAAATGTTGTATGGGCATTTGATGTAGAGCATGTGAATAAAATGAATAACTGGTATGAACAATGGTCAAAAGCTGGAGCAGGTCCTAATTTTAGGGTTGAAGATCCATTAAAATATATTTCATTATTTAATTGGGTTCCAAATTGGTTTGAAATATATTTTTTTAATAAAGTTTCTGACTTTTTGGCAGGTTTATTTTTAATAATCTTAATTATTTATATTACATTCTATCCTTCTCCCAAAAAAAAAGTGAAGAGAAACATTTCAATGTTTTATATTTTTATATTAATTTTATTTTTTGAATGGTTTTATAATCATCCCGCATTAAGATATGGGGGGTATGTCATCATATGTTCAATCATATTTCTTCCAATTACTCTAATGATAGAAAAAAAAACAAATATAGATTATTTAAAAATTAAAAGAAATTTTTATATTTTAATTCTAATAGGTTTTGTTATTTTCTTTGGAAGAAATATAGATAGGATTGAAAAAGAAAAAAATATATATGGGTATAAACCGTTATTAGAAACTTATTATTTATTTGATAAAAAATATTATTCAATACAACAAGAGTTTAATACGCTCATACAAAATTTTGAAAATTGTAAAAATGAAAAAAATCCATGTTTAAATTTGAAGCCTGAAGTCATTAAAAAAAATGGAAAATATATATTTGTTAACGATCAATGATTAAATATTTTGTATTAAAAATAATTTCTTTTTTTGACTATTATCATCAAGTAAAAATATTTAAATTTTTAAGATCCAACAATATTAATAGTTTTGATATTTTTCTTGATATAGGAGCACACAAAGGAGAGTCAATAAGTTTATATTTAAATAACTTTAAAATAAAAAAAATTATTTCTTTTGAGTCAAGTCCATTAAACTTTAAAAAATTGCAAAATAATTTAAAAAATTTTCAAAAAAAATATAAATATACTGAAATTTTAATTAATAACTTAACCCTCGGATCTAAAAATAATAGAGGTATTTTAAAACAAATTGATGAAACATCCTCATCAACATTAAATAATATAAATATTGAGTCTAAATATTTTAAAAGAAAAAGATCTTTAGTATACAATAATAATAAAGAAAAATTTTATACCGAAATTCCTATAAAAATAACTACTCTTTTTGATTATATAAACGACAACAAAATAGAACGTATTGATTTTGTTAAAATTGACACTGAAGGATATGAATATGAAATTTTAAAAGGTTTAAATAATAAATTTAGTATTATTAATTTTATAATGTTTGAACACCACTACCATGATATGATAATAAAAAATTATACTTTTTCTAAAATTCATTCATTACTTGAGAAGAATAACTTTAGACAATTTTACAAGGCTAAGATGCCATTCAGAAAAACTTTTGAATATATTTATAGAAATAATTTAAGTTTAATTAATAATGAAAAAAAAAAAATTACTTAAAGCAACAATATTAATAATTAATTATAATAATTCTAATTTAGTAGAACGGTGCATTAAATCCGTTTACAATCAGACATATAAAAACAAAGAAATCATATTTATAGATGATTTATCTTCAGATGGGTCTTATAAAAAAGCAAAAAAATTTAAATTTTTAAAAGTTTTCAAAACAAAACAAAAAACTAAACATGGATCAATTAATCAAATTAATGCTTGTAAATTAGGAATATCAAAGTCTAGAGGAGATATAATTTTTTTTTTAGACAGTGATGATTTTTTTTTAAAAAATAAAGTAAAATTTGTAATGGATTACTATTACAAAAGTAATTTTAATGTTTGTTTTGATAAGCCAATATTATTCTTTGATAAAAAAAATAAAGTTAATTTGAAAATTAATAAAAGAAATAAATTTTTTATTCCTTGGCCTCAGTTCGGTCCACAAAGTTGTATAGCCATAAAGAAAAAGTATTTATTGAAAATATGGAAAAAGATAGCAATTAATAAATTTCAAGATATTTGGTTAGATTTCAGAATAATAAATCAAGCATATATAGATTTTAATAAGTTAATTGTTATACCTAAATATTTAACAATGTATCAACAAAATGATAAGTCGATTTCTTCAGGATTTAAAAAATATTCAAAAAATTGGTGGTCTCGTAGGTTAAATGCTCACCATTTTTTAAAGTATCTATATAAAAAAAATAATAAAAAATTTCATTTATCTTTAGATGCTATAATTACATATTTTGTTAATAAAATAATTTAATGAAAAAAAATATTCTTATTATTGGTAGATATAGCTTTTTTTCTGTAAATTTATTTCATTATTTTAAATCTAGAACAAATGTAAAAAAAATTAGTTTTAGTAACTTTAGAAAATTAAAAAGCAAACAAATCGATAAATATCATTATATTATAAATTGTTCTTTAAAGTCACAATATATTAAAAATAAATATAATCAGAAAAATGATTTAGACTTATATATTGCAAATAAAATAAAAAAAAATAATACTAAATTAGTTTTCTTAGGATCAAGGCATGTTTATTATCCTAGAGATAATATTAAAGAAAATTATAAAAAAAATCCTATCTCTAATTATGGGAAAAATAAAAGTAAAACTGAAAATCTAATCAATAAGGTACTAGGCGATAAGGTTCTAATTTTAAGAATTTCAAATATTATCGGAGATAGAAATTTAAAAAATTATAGAAAAATACATAAAACTTTTATTGATATTTTTTTTGAAACAATAAATTTAAATTATGTGTTAAACAATCAAAGATTATACAAAGATTTTTTAACCATAGGACAGATTGTTAGAATTATATATAAACTTATCAAAATAGATAGTACAGGCATATTTAATGTATCATCAGGTAAAAAAATATTTTTATTTAAATTAATTGAATGGTTATTAAAATATAACAAATCTAAAATAAATATAATAAATCCTACTAAACTCCAAAAAAATAAGATAGAAAATAAAAGCTTTTACTTAAATAACAGCAAACTAAGAAAAAAAATAAATTTCATTTTTAAACAAGATGAATTAAAAAAAGAATGTTTTAAGTTAAGTAAAAAATATTTATATGGCAAAAAATAAAAAAACAGCTCTTATATTTGGTATTACCGGACAAGATGGTTCATATTTAAGTGAATTATTGCTTAAAAAAAATTATCATGTTCATGGAGTTATTAGAAGATCTTCCTCATTCAACACATCACGTATAAATCATCTTTACCAAGATCCACATATAAAAAGTCGTAAATTTATTCTACATTATGGAGACATTACGGATTCTATTTCTGTTTCCTCATTAATAAAAACAATATTACCTGATGAGATATATAATCTTGCAGCTCAATCACATGTAGCCGTATCATTTGAAGTGCCTGAATATACTGCTAATGCAGATGCTATAGGTGCGCTAAGAATTTTAGAGGCAATCAGATTTCATAATTTGACTAAAAAGACTAAATTTTATCAAGCTGGCACATCTGAAATGTATGGAAAAGTTTTAAAAACCCCGCAAGATGAAAAAACTCCTTTTTATCCTAGAAGTCCATACGGTGTTGCTAAAGTTTATGCACATTGGATTACTACTAATTATAGGGAAGCATATAATATTTTTGCGTGTAACGGTATTTTATTTAATCATGAAAGCCCAAGAAGAGGTGGAACATTCGTAACAAAAAAAATTGTTAATGGTTTATGTAAAATTAAATTAGGTTTACAAAAAACTTTATATTTAGGAAACTTAGAGGCCAAAAGAGACTGGGGACATGCTGAAGACTACGTCTTAGCGATGTGGAAAATGCTACAACAAAAAAAAGCTAGCGATTTTGTAATTTCAACAGGAAAACAATTTACAGTTAAACAGTTTGTTAATTTGGTTTTAGATGAACTAAAAATTAAATATATATGGAAAGGTAGAGGAATAAATTCAAAATGCTTAATAAAAGGCACAAGTAATAAAATTGTCAGTATTGATAAAAATTATTTTAGACCTTTAGAGGTTGATACATTATTAGGAAATTCAACAAAGGCCAAAAAAGAACTTAAGTGGAAACCCAAATATAATATTAAATCTATGGTCAGGGAAATGGTCGCTGAAGAGATTAATTCACTGAAAAATGATTAAAAAAAATGATAAAATTTTTGTTGCTGGTCATAAGGGTTTAATTGGAAGTGCAATTATAAGAAAACTAAAATCCTTGGGTTATAAAAAAATTATTACAATAGATAAAAAAAAGTTAAATTTAATAAATCAGACAAAAGTATTCGAGTTTTTAAAAAAAAATAAACCAAAATTTATATTTTTAGCAGCTGCTAAAGTAGGCGGTATATATGCAAATAATAAATATAAAGCTGACTTTATTTATGAGAATTTAGCTGTTCAATCAAACGTTATACATGGTGCTTTTAAAGCCAATATTAAAAATTTAATTTTTTTAGGATCTAGCTGCATTTATCCAAAGCTCTCTAGGCAGCCCATAAAAGAAGAATATTTGTTAACAGGAAAACTTGAAGAAACAAATGATGCATATGCTATTGCCAAAATTGCAGGTATTAAAATGTGCGAAAGCTATAACTCTCAATATAATATGAATTATAAATGTCTAATGCCAACAAATACTTTTGGCCCTAATGACAAATATCATAAACTTAATTCACATTTTATACCCGCATTAATTAAAAAAATTTATGATCTGAAGAGGAAGAAAAAAAATGCCATTGAAATATGGGGAGATGGATCAGTAAAAAGAGAGATTATTTATGTAGATGATATAGCTGATGCATGTATTTATTTTATGAATAAAAAAGTTAAACATTCTTTAATAAATATTGGAACTGGTAAAGAATATTCAATAAAACAATATGTAAATATATTTTTGAAAGTTTTAATTCCTAATAGGAAAATAAGAATTATATACGATAAATCCAAACCAAATGGTGTACCAAGAAAAGTCATGGATATCAAAATAGCCAAAAAATATGGCTGGAAATATAAAACTAATTTAAGAAATGCTATTTTAAATACCTACAAAGATTACGCTAGAATTAATAAAAGTTAAGTAAATTCAAAATAAATTAGTATTTACATTTAATAAAGATTTAGTATAAGACCCATGCCTGGTGATTATTGCGAAAGTGTAATACCCGATCCCATTCCGAACTCGGAAGTCAAGCCTTTCTGCGCCGATGGTACTTTGTCTTAAGACATG
>MDSZ01178365.1_pt1 | contig 20354 bp, 24 predicted proteins | sample 811201 | NCBI WGS metagenome assembly MDSZ01 (sample SAMN05326647, study PRJNA326480) | marine metagenome | isolation source: seawater | place: Indian Ocean: North | collected 2010 | reverse complement strand
TAGTCATTTTTTTCTTTTAGCTTAAATAATCTAACATCTAATCTATCACTATAGTATAACTACCAAGATATCTTGAAACAGGTATGCTCCCTGAAGCTTGACCATGAGAATGAAACTGATATAAGCCAGTCCTTCTTGGATTTATGGTTTTAAAGACTACAGAGTAGCTTTCCTTATTAGATGGTACGGGAGAATACGGGAAAATATTTACAGAATTATTTTCTTTGTCTATCTCAACATCTGAGGGTAATGATTCTAGACATTTTGTCCTGCTTTGATAGCCTCCAATTCTGACTCTACATAAGCTGAAGTCTTCAGCAGAAAAATCAGAAAAACCTTTCGGAAGTTTCATATTTATTTTGATAAGTCCTGTTTTTCTATCACTAGGCCTCAAGAAAAAGAAAATTGTGTTTCTTCTTCTCCTTTCATTATCTTTCTGGAACCACTTAAGTTTTCGATAATATTCATTATTATCCCATTGAAATTCTAATCCTGCTTGCACTTCTCCTGATGTGTATGGATTTATGTTTAAAAATAAAATAGAGGAAAATAAAATGATTTTGAAAATGGATAAATTCCTAACTAGTTTTTGAAGTTTCATGAGAATTTTGTTGATTAAAACTTTATTTTTGGATTATGTAGAGTTGCTAAAAACAGTAACAGATTAACATCTATCTGGCCTTAATTTAGAAGCTCCTCGTAAATAAGGATGATTAGGCTTCATATCTTTGGGTAAAATAACCAATGCCATTAATCTTATGCAAAAATCAATGTCGTTTGGAACGAACATTTGTTGGCAATCTAAAAAAGCTACAGAATCAAGTGAGTGGCATTTTCTAGCAATTGAGGCTGGGAAACATACATCAAGATCACGGGTAACAGTAAAAGTTATTGAAAAAATATTTTTGAATTCTAATTTATTTCTCGAAATTAACTCTGAGATCAATTCTCTAACGGCATTTTCCATGTAAGCTTTTGTATTACCTTCAGAGGTAGTTGCTCCTCTAATAACAACTAATCCTTCATTGATATTGTTTGTATTGAGCATAATTATTTATGGTTTGTATAACCATAGGATCTTGTTGGAAGAATCTATCTCAAAGAATATATTGAAAAATAATTTTTCTAAAATTTTACTTCCTGGGATTAAACCAAATATTTTCTTTTTCTTTTTGCCAATTGTTACAGGCTCCAGCTTACTATCAATATTGGCAGCTTCTGCTGCGATTTCTCTCGCAACCATCTCGTCACCTACCTCATCGACCAATCCCAATCCTTTCGCTTGACTTCCAGTGAAAATTCTTCCATCAGCAAACTTTTTAACTTCTTCTTTGGGAATGTTCCTCCCTTCGGAAACGGCTCCAACGAATTGTTCGTAGCTTTCATCTATAAGACCTTGTAAAAGGGCCCTCCCCTCATCACTTAATGGCTTGTCTGGTGAAAGGATATCCTTGAATAAACCGCTCTTAATAGTCTCAAATTTTATACCTATTTTTGATAACAATTCTGAAATATTATTACCTCTGATAATTACGCCAATTGATCCAGTGATAGTTCCTGGATTTGCGATAATTTTATCAGCAGCAACAGCTATGTATACTCCTCCTGAGGCAGAAATGTTGCCAAAGCTTGCTATGACTTTGCAACCTTTAGATCTCAGCCTTTTTATTGCAGAATAAATTTCTTGACTATCGCCAACTGTCCCACCTGGGCTATCAATCCTAACTATCAGGGCAGGAAATTCTCTATCCTCAATTTGTTTAAGAGCTTTAAGAACAGAAATTCTTGTTGAACTTGTAATTGGCTCATCGATTACAATACGAGCCATTCTTTTTTTTGATTTTCGTCTAAAAGGCCAAATCATTTTTTAGTATTAGTCTAAAACTACTATAAAAAGATTATCAGCAGACTTAATGAATGTGATTCTAAATTGGTTAATAATGATACTCCCTTTCGCGCTTTGGGGAACTTCAATGGCTGCCATGAGCCCTCTAGTATCTAGTGCTGGAGCAGAGTTTGTCGCTTCATTAAGATTATTACCTGCTGGATTTCTTGTTCTGATTACAACATATTTTCTCAAAAAGGATATTAAAATTTACCGTTGCGATTTGAAATGGTTCTTTGTGTTTACCTTTGTGGATGCTACTTGTTTCCAGTTATTTTTGACATATGGTATTTCTAAAACTGGCGCAGGGCTCGGTTCTGTCTTAATTGATTCACAGCCTTTGTTGGTCGCTCTCCTTGCAAGAGCAATATTTGGTAATGTAATAAATCCAATTGGTTGGCTTGGATTGTTATTCGGATTAGGAGGAATAATTTTTATTGGGTTTCCAAAGGAATTTCTGGAGCAATGGTGGTTAATGTCAGATTCAAGTATTAGCAATATTAATTTTAATATTGGAGAAGCCTGGATGCTGGCTGCCGCATTTTCTATGGCTTTAGGGACTATTCTCATAAAATTTACCTGTAAGAAGAGTGATCCTGTAGCAGTTACAGGGTGGCATATGATCCTTGGCAGCATTCCATTGATAACTAAATATTGTATTGACACAAAACTTCAGTCTCTTCCTGAGTGGTCTCTTTATGATTGGGGACTTATGGCTTTTGCAAGCGTATTCGGTGGAGCAGTAGCTTATGGTTTATTCTTTTACTTTGCAAACAAAAAAGAAATAACTGGGTTTAGCACTCTTGCGTTCTTAACCCCAGTATTTGCTCTACTAAGCGGAGGGATTTGGTTAGACGAGAGGTTAAGCACTATTCAATGGATAGGAGTTGTTTTTGTTCTTGTATCAGTATTTTTTGTAAGTCAGCGAAAATCATTGTGGGAAATAAATTCCAGCGATAGTAAAATTTCAGTAATAACTCAAGAAAAGTAGGTAAATATGCGATTTATTGTGATAAGTACTTCTATTGGCTTTTTAGGAAGCGGAAGAGGAGGAGGGGTTGAGCTTACATTAAATTCTCTGGTTAATGGATTATTGAATAAAGGCCACTCTGTAAGTGTTGTTGCTCCATTGAATTCTAGATTGAGTAAAAGTTGTACGAAAGCTGAATTGTTTTGTGTAGATGGTGAGGAGCCAAAAAGCTGGCAGCATAAAGATTACTATTCTCCTATTCCTAAGATTGTTAATTCCATAACTAATGCGATGTTAGAAAAAGCAATGAGATTAGCTGATAATGCTGACTTAATAATAAATTTATCCTTTGATTGGTTACCAATTTCTATTACAAACAAGACAAAGATTCCTATTGCTCATTTGATTAGCATGGGTGATGAGAGTTTCGAAATAAGAGAACTAATTTCAAAAATGTATAATACGCATCCTAATCATTTTGCTTTTCATTCAAAAAGTCAAGCTGCTGATTATTCTTTTATTACCAATCCAATTATTGTTGGAAATGGATTTAATTTAGATAATTATAAATTTCATGATTCAATGAATGGTGCATTAGCGTGGGTTGGTAGAGTCGCTCCAGAAAAAGGACTTGAGGACGCAGTTTTTGTCGCTAATGAACTAAAAGAAAAGATAAATGTCTGGGGAATTGTTCAAGATGAAGAATATGCTAAGAATATTGAGAAATCTTTCCCTTCAGCTAACATCTCTTGGAAAGGCTTTAAAGAAACGAATCAACTACAGGAACAACTTCGGTTAAGTAGAGCATTGATAAATACTCCAAAATGGAATGAGGCTTACGGGAATGTTGTCGTTGAGGCAATGGCTTGTGGAGTTCCAGTTGTTGCTTATAAGAGAGGTGGGCCAAGTGAAATTATTCAACATGGTAAAAATGGTTTTTTGGTGACACCAGATGATAAACAAGAAATAATTTCTTTTTTGAAAAGAATTAATGAGATTAATCGCAAAGATTGCCGTAAATGGGTTGAAAATAACGCATCCTCTGAGATATTCTCTGAAAAGATTATTAAATGGATAAAGAAAATAATTTAAATTCAACACAGATTAAACTTCGCATGAATTTTTTTAGAATAAAACCCAGAATCCTTACTTTTGGAATAGTTTTATTTACTGGCATTTTCATATTTTTATTTGGCCTAGGGGATACTGGTCTTGTGGATGAAACTCCTCCTCTTTTTGCTTCTGCAGGAAGAGCAATGAGTGAATCAGGTGATTGGTTAACCCCAAAGGTAAATGGGATACTACGTTTTGATAAGCCACCATTGTTTTATTGGTTAATGGCTTTTTTCTACTCTTTACCTGGAAATGAAGCTTGGGATGAATTAGGTTCTCTTTCTGCAAGACTACCTTCAGCTTTATCTGCTTTATTCTTAATGATACTGATATCTGATACTTTGTTTTGTAGTAATAAGAGTGATGAAAAAGTATATCTAGCATTGGTTGGAGCATTTTCCTTTGCCCTTTCTCCTTTAATAATTATTTGGAGTAGAACCGCTGTTAGCGACTCTCTGCTATGTGGCACATTGGGAATAAGCCTTTTAATGTTTTGGAGAAGACTGGTAAGTGATAAAAAACAATTATGTATTTATCCATGGGTGATTTTGGGATTGGCTAATTTAACTAAAGGCCCAGTAGCTTTTGTAATAACTTTTTTAACTCTTTCAAGCTTCTTATTGACTCAAAAAAACTGGAAGATCTTATTCGATAAGATAAATCCTATTTTAGGGATTGGTATTACCTTATTGGTTAGTGCCCCATGGTATCTGCTAGAGCTTAAAAAAGAAGGTGTTGAATTTTTGAATAGTTTTTTTGGGTACCATAATCTCCAAAGATATACATCTGTAGTCAATAATCATTCGGAACCTTGGTGGTTCTTCTTTTTAATAATGTTGATAGCATCTTTGCCTTTCTCTGCGTCCTTACTTCATGGAATTATTGCTACTTTCAAAAAATTATTACTTCAATTTAAAGAAGATATGGATATTTCAGATAGTCTTTATATTTTTGCTTTGTGTTGGATGCTTTCAATCCTTTTATTCTTTAGTATCTCAGCTACAAAACTTCCAAGCTACTGGTTGCCAGCAACTCCAGCAGCAGCAATTTTAGTTTCTAGAAGTGCAAGTTTACTTTCTTTGAAAATTAGACAAAATTCAGTTATTTGGATTTTTACATTTTTTATTCTATTTGGATTAGCTATGGCTTTTTCCTTTTCTTCTATTTGGCTTGATTTGATAAAAGATCCTGAGATGCCCAATCTCGCCTTTGATATTAAAACTTCAGGTTTGTTGATAAAAATTAGAATAATTTTTTCTTTAATGATACTTTTGATGTTTTGCTTACTAATATCCAAAAACTCCTGGTCAATCTTGTACTTACAAATAACATTTCTTCTTGGTCAATTTTTGTTTATGCCAAATATTCGGAATCTTGCTGATATTTCAAGGCAACTTCCTATCCGAGAAATTTCAAATAAAATCATCAATAATCGTATTAATAAAGAGCCGCTTGTGATGGTAGGGATAAGAAAACCTTCGTTACATTTTTATTCAAGACAAATAGTTTTTTATGAATCAAATGCACCTGCGGGGTTGATTAATATCAAAGAGAGATTTGAAACTGATAAAAGGTCAAGTTCTGTAGACCAACCAAATTATGATTCTGAAACTTTTTTGGTGGTTATCGATAAATATTCAAAAGAAAAAGATCATTGGAAAACTCTTAAATATAGTGAATTAGGGAGTTATGGAATTTATGATCTTCTCAGAGTTAAAAAAACAGATCTAGAAAAGTATGTAAAATATTTGAGTAAAAATGGAATTATTTCTAATTGGAGAGAATATAAATCTGAAAAATTTTAAAGGATTTCCTTTTTAGAAATTGCGTTTATTAAATCTTGAGCACTGCATTTGTTTGGGATCTTTATTTCTTTTAATTCCTCATCTAATTCAAGATCAATTACAGAATCCTCTGTTAAGAAACTTAGCACTTCATTCAAGCTAATACCCATATCTGTTGCCATTTCTTTGAGTAGTCTTAGTGTATCTCTTCTTAAAGAGATACTAATACTCAAAGGTATGTATTCATTTCGTGGGTTTGTGGATTTCATAAAGAAAATCTTAAGACATTATGTGGATTCCTGCATCTTTTATTTACAATAATTCTATTTTGTGTATTAAGTATGCGTATTAGTGCCTATTATCTTATAAATAAATTCTTACACTAATTAATCAAGAGGACAAATAAAGGAATTGTTAACACTGAGATAATGGTTGATATGAAGAGAATCCTTGCGGCAATATCTTGATTTTTTTTGTAAGCTTCTGCCATAAGGATGGTTGAGATAGCTGTTGGAGTTCCAGCTTGAAGTACCAAGGCTAGAGTTTCAATTTGACCTAAGCCAAGAGCTTTGCAAATCAAAAATATGATTGATGGGAAAATTAAAAGTTTGAGAATTATAGAATACTTAACATTATCTTTTAAATTAAAAACTTCTTTTTTGTCATTGATTATTATCCCTAATCTTGTTCCAACAACGATAATCGCTGTAATAATAACAATTCTTGCAGGTATCCATAAGACGTTTCCAGCTATATTTTCTAAACCCAAAATATATGCCATCAAGGCTCCTATTATTCCTTTTGAAGCGGGACTATTGAAAATTGAAATAACTAGAGAATTGAAATTTTGTAAGTTGAATTTAACTTTTTTATTTTGTAGTAAATAAGGGCCAAATAACCATGCAAAAAATGTAGTACCCAAATCGAATCCAATGGTAAAGTTTATTATCTGAGTTGGGAGGATTGCTATCGCTATAGGAATCCCAAGAAAAGATGTATTACCAATTAATCCTCCAAATTGATAACAAAAATCTGGTAAAAATCTTTTAAGGAAGGTTAATTTATTTATGGCGAGTATCAGAAAAGATATTGAAAAGAATGCTATGAAGGCTGTTTTGATGAGATCTATATTTATGCCTGCTTTTAGCAATAAACCCATAACACTTAGTGGGATCCCATATTTAATTAGGGGTTTTGATATCTTCTCGGAGGCCTTGGGCTTGGCTTGGCCTAGAAAAAATCCCAATATTAAAAATGGAACTATGTTTATAAAAAGTCTGTAGATTGGTCTTAAGTGAAAAATTAATTAACCACTATAACTAACATTTTGAACTAATTAGAAAAGATTTTGGTTTTTTAAATTATTTTCCAAACAGCCTTATCAGGAATTAATGGTTCTTTGGAGTAATCTTCAGGTTCTGATGTAGCCACTCTCCAGCTAGGCACTCTGCAGGTTACATATGCAGGACTTTCAATGAGGACTCCAGGGTTTTCGTCAAAGGTGCAAGTAAAGCCTTCTTTCCAATATCCAGCATTATTAAAGTTTCCTTTAAACCATACCCAGCATTTAGATGTTTTCAAAGTAATAAATGAATTACTTAAGATAATATCTAATTAAACAAAAAATGTTTAATTTTTTAATGTAGCGATTACAAATTACCTAAATGTTATTGATTTTGGAAAATCTCAACTTTGAAATCAAAATAAGGAAATTAAGAAGAAATGTTATTAAGTTAGCAATTAATATTGGCTTTGATTCAATTTTGTAGCCATAGATTATCCATGAACTTACTCCAGTTAGAAAAAGTATTAATGTCGTCATAGAAACATCATCAGCTTTTTTGGTTTTTATGGTTTTTAATAGTTGAGGAAGAAAAGCAATTGTTGTAAGGATTGCAGCTAGATATCCAAAAAATTCAATATTAAAATATTCCATTAATTTAAATAATTATTTAAAAAATTCATGGGTGAATTTATGTTTTCTGAGTAACAGAGTAAATCCGTTGAGAAGTATTTATAAATTATTTCATTATCTTTGTTAATTAAAAAAGAAGCTCCTCGCTGGGGAAGATATTTTGTATTTGGAATATAGTCATTCCAGTTTTTAATTATCTCTATCATATTATTTAGTCTAAATGTAGCTAATTCAAGTGGACGCAAATAATTCTCACCAAATGACTTATTAAATAAACTCCCAGAGAATTTAAATATATTAAACAAGTTAATTTGATCGTTATTATCAAAAATCTGATCAGAATTTTTGTCACCTGTATATCCTCTAATTACTTCTTTTATCGTCATCGGAGAACCTATACCAGACAACATTAGTATCATATTGATCCATCCACCTAAACCAATATCTAAACCACAAGAAATACCTAGATCTTTGTGTATTTTATTATCTTCAACAATAATTAAATTGTTTTGAGGTAAACCAGTAAATTTACAAAACTGCTTTTTACCTTCTTCAGTACCTATTGCTATTACGACTAAATCTAGCTCTTTATTAGTTTCATTACTTTTGTTCCTTTGATATTTAATTGCATTAGAAACATATTCAAAACTGTCGAAGTCTCCTAATAAACCAAAAATCATTACAAGTCTAGGAAGTTTTGGTTTTATGAAATCATATTTTTTTAATAATTTTTCTAGATAAAGCTTCAATTCAGAATCAGACATGATATTTAAAAAGTTTTAGTTACTTATTCCGTTTAAGGTCCCCTGGAAGAAACCAAGTATAAAATTTTACATGAAAAAGTTTTTTAGTAAGTAGATTTACCTTGTTTAGATTTTATTATTTTAAAGTAATTATTTTGAAGTTATGACTGTAGGCATTTATTACGCCACTACCACAGGGAAAACAGAAGACGTTGCAGATCGTCTTCATAATTTTATTTCCTCAGCAGAATCTCCAAAGGATGTATCAGATGTCGATGATCTATCTGAATTTGAGGGTTTAGATGGAATTATTTGCGGAATTCCAACTTGGAATACAGGGGCAGATGAAGAGAGATCAGGAACTGCATGGGATTCAATATTGGAGGATATTGGCGAACTAAATCTTTCAGGCAAAAAAGTTGCGATCTTCGGTTTAGGTGATTCATCAACTTATACAGAAAATTATTGCGATGCTATGGAAGAATTACATAGTTATTTTCAAAAAGCTGGCGCAGATATGGTTGGCTATGTTTCTAAATCTTCATACACATTTGATGAGTCAAAGAGTGTTATTGATGATAAATTTTGTGGACTACCAATAGATGAAGACAGCGAGTCTGATTTGACTGACTCTAGATTGGAAAATTGGGCTGCACAACTTAAAGGTGAAATTCCAACTTTGTCCTGATTTCTTTAGTTGTCCTATTTTGTAACATTTGTTCTTCTTGAGGATCTCTTATTTACATAATTAATAAAGCCTGTAAAGAACTCGAAAAAAGCACCATTAATAGCAATATGTTTAACTTGCTGTTTATTAAAAACAAGTGTTACAAAATTACGGAAAATCTGATGTTACCTATGATTGGTACGCAGGCAATTCTGGAGTTGTAGGCCGCTCAGGTAAATTTATTGCTGCTCATGCTGCTCATGCTGGTTTAATGATGTTTTGGGCAGGAGCTTTTGCATTATTTGAACTAGCTCGTTACGACTCTACAATTCCTATGGGAGATCAAAATTTAATTTGTCTTCCTCACCTTGCAGGTTTAGGAATAGGAGGCATCCAAAACGGTGTCATTACTGAAACTTATGGCATTACAGTAATCGCTACATTGCATCTAATCTTTTCAGCTGTATTGGCAGCTGGTGGATTACTTCACTCAAACAAATTTGAGGGAGACCTTGGAAATTATCCCGAGAATAGTAAACCCCAAAAATTTGATTTTGAGTGGGATGATCCAGATAAATTAACTTTTATCCTTGGTCACCATCTAATTTTCTTAGGGCTTGGATCTATTATGTTCGTTGAATGGGCAAGAGTTCATGGAATATATGATCCAGCTCTAGGGGTAACTAGGCCAGTCCTTTACAATTTAGATATAGCTGCAATTTGGAATCATCAATTTGATTTCTTAAAGATTGATAACCTTGAAGATGTTATGGGAGGACACGCATTCCTCGCATTTTTTGAAATCATTGGAGGCGCTTTTCATATAGCCACTAAGCAATTTGGCGAATATACCGAATTTAAAGGTAAAGGATTGCTTGGAGCTGAAGCTGTACTTTCCTATTCATTAGCTGGTGTGGGTTACATGGCTTTTGTGGCAGCATTCTGGTGTGCTACAAATACAACAATCTATCCTGTTGATCTTTATGGTGAAACATTGAAGTTACAATTTGAATTTGCACCATATTTCTCAGATACCGTTGATTTAGGTTCTGGAGCATATAGTTCAAGAGCTTGGCTATCTAATTCACATTTTTTCATTGGATTCTTCTTTATTCAGGGTCATCTATGGCATGCTCTTAGAGCAATGGGATTTGACTTTAAGAAAATTGGTCAAGCATTTGACAACATGGAAAATGCAAAAATTACAAGTGGAAACTAATTTAAATTATTGAGTTTTCTTTTAAAGCCTCTCTTACTTGAGAGGCTTTTTTTATATAATTGTCTTAAATCAAACAAGTTAATGACTTCTTCATTAATAAATTGCAAACAAATTTTTCGATCTGCTTATGAGAACAGGTATACCTGGCCAGCTAATTTTTGTGGATACAAAGGAAATGTGATTTATGAGAAAAATGATAGGTCATTTGAGGGCAATTTTTCCATAGGAAAAGACTTTAAAATTAACATTAACGATATTTACGATGAGGAAGTTTCAAAAAGTATATCTTCGCAACTTTTTGAGGTGGTTATACATAGAGTAAAAAGAGATTTTAATAAAATTCACCAGGATAATAATTTTCATTTTCTCAAAGAAACTGAGCGAGGTATCGAAATGAAAGTTTCAGGAAAAAATGATGGTGATAAATATATAGTTAAAAATAATTCTATAAATATGGTTTTCAGGAAAATTCATGGAATTATTATTGAAATTTTTGTTGAGGAATTTTTTGAGACATCTTTAGGCATATTAAGTAAGAAATACTCAAGTAGACAATTAGATCAAGTAACTTTACAGCCACAAAAGCCTTTGTTGAGCTATGTTGATGATTTTGTGTGTATTGATAATAATTTTTGGATACTTAAATCTCGATCAATTACTTATCAATTAGAAAATAAATTAAAAGAATTTCAAAGATATAATTTTACGGACATCTCATTGTTTAATTGAATCTTACTCAATAAGGCGGAAACCTTTATCTAAAAGTTTCTGGTATAGCAGTCTTGCTCTAAATGCAAGAATCTGTTCTTCATTCTCATTACTAATGACGTGAAAATAATTATTATCAAGCTTATTTTTGCTAAAACTTACACAGGCCTCACCTAATCTTAAAGTCCATTTACCCTTCTCAGCTAGATGTTGTTTTGGACCCAAGTCCCACGGACATTTTTCAGGGTATTTTTCTCTTTTTGATCCCATATTTTTCTTTATTTAACTAACCAATAATATACATTTTTGAAAAAATAGACAATTCAATTACTTTCCTTTTTTGCAATAAGGCAATAAAAAGGATCCTTGTTCAGGAATGGTAAAAAACTAATATTGTTTTTTAAGAATTTTTTGATTATCTTTGGCTCTTGAAAACCATTAGAAATTAGAACACTGCGAATATAGTCAATCCTCTCTTCCTCGGAAGAGTTTGTCCAGATATTCGGTGCCTTTGTCCAGAAGGCTCTATTTGAAAAAGATATTAAAAATTTACCATCACTTTTTAATATCCTTGAAATTTCTTCTGTTATTTTTTCGGGGTATTGTAAATATTGCCATGCAGCTACCATAAGGCAGTAATCAATGCTTTGGTTTTCAATTGGAATAACTTGAGAAATATTAAAGTTCTGAATCCAATATCTGTCTAAAGATTTGTTTTTTTCTAATTCTGCTTTATTTAGACCATGTCCAATAACTTTCTTATAGTTTTGATTGAGAGGAAGATAACTGTCCCAACTTGACATTAGATCAATTATTACTGAATTAGCTTTGATTTCTTCTTTGTAAACATCTTTAAGGTAATTTCTAAAATTTGAATCTAAGTGATAGACAAATTTTGGTTGTGCATAAAAGAAGGAATCGTCAGATTCATCAATTTTGGATCTTTGATGATCATTTAGAATTTCCAAATTTCTTATAAAATTCTTACTAATCTAATAAATCCTAAATATGTTTGAGGTAATTAAATCTTTTTCAACATTAACTTAAAAAATATGGACAATTTATTTAATAAAGGTAAATTAATATTTAAAAGCTTTTTTAATGGGTAATTTTGAATCAGAAACACGTCGAAGAAAAAAGAAATTAATTTTTGACCCCTATAAGAATGGATTATGTACTTATGATTTATCATTTTTGTCTGTAAAAAAATTCAATAAAGAAAGTTTGGAGAATAAAACATTAGGAAATTCGGATCATTTAAATTTAGCAAGTTAAAATTTGATTAAATAAGATTTTAAATTTTAATTAGGGATTCTAAAATTATAAAAATATAAAATCTTAATAATGCCCTTAATAAACATAACAACCTCAGCAAAAGTTTTTGACAAGAACTCTCTGCTAAAAAAATCTTCCAAATTGATTTCTTCTTTAACAAAGAAATCAGAAAATTTTGTCATGGTAAGACTTGAAGATTGTTCTAAAATGTTTTTTGCTGGGAGTACAGAAGATTGTTGTTACATAGAGTTAAAATCAATTGGTTCAATTGATCCTCCAAAAATGTCAGAAGAAATTACCAAATTCTTTTCACTTGAGATTGGTGTTCCAACGGAAAGAATTTATATCAACTTTATAAATATTGAGGCTTCTATGTGGTCTTGGAATAAATCAACTTTTGGTTAAAGACTTCTAAGATAAAGTAAGATCAAAATCATTACATTAATAAATGATAATGAAATTAAAATCCTTGAGTGACTTAGATCATTTGAGAACTGCCCCTGTGTTGAGCCCGTCTGATATTAAGAAACTATCAAATGAACTTAATAGCAGAATATCTAAAGCAGATTGGATAACTGTTGGGATCATGGCTCCTAACGATAAACAAGCAAAAAAAGCATTAAGTTCAATAACACAAAAATATAAAAATATATCTTTTAATAAATTCGATGATTTGAAAGCCAGTGGAAATGTTTTTTTAAAAGGTAATCAAAAAACTGGAAATGTCTTTATTCGTTCAGAGAATGGCTTAGGTGAAGGAATTTTACTAACATGTCAGTATGAAGAGGATTTATGTGATTCATCCACTTTTGGCCCTTTCCCTCTTGATTTCTTTGTATTTTAAGATGAATTTTTATGTTTCTATCATCAATCTCAAATTCAATAAATTTTCTTTCTAAAGGATTTTTGCCTGTTTTTGAATTACTAGTTACTTTTCTTTTCCTCTATGGAATAATTGCTTATTTAATGCTTACATCTAAAAGCAAATCATTTCAAAAACAGAAATAAAATTTTTTTAATTTATAAAAGCATAAAGTTAAGTAAATACTTAACAAACCTATAATTTTTTAAAATTACTCTGAATGATGTTATTTCAAGAAATAATTCAAAATTTGAATGCATTCTGGGCCGATAATGGCTGCTTAATAATGCAGCCATACGATACTGAGAAAGGGGCAGGCACAATGAATCCGCATACCTTTCTTAGAGCAATAGGACCAGAGCCATGGTCAGTTGCCTATGTGGAGCCTTGTAGGCGACCAACTGACGGGAGATATGGAGAAAATCCCAACAGGGCTCAACATTATTTTCAGTTTCAGGTAATTATAAAGCCATCTCCTGAAGCTATACAAGAAAAGTATTTAAGCTCTTTAGAGAATTTAGGAATTGTTTTAAAAAATCATGATATTCGCTTCGTTGAAGATAATTGGGAGTCACCCACTCTTGGAGCATGGGGCGTCGGATGGGAAGTATGGCTTGATGGAATGGAAGTCACTCAATTTACATATTTTCAACAATGTGGAGGGATAGATTGTGATCCTATTCCTATAGAAATCACTTATGGACTTGAGAGGATTGCAATGTTCTTACAGAATAAGGAAAGTATTTGGGATTTAAATTGGAATAAAAAACTTTCTTACAGGGATATTTGGTTGCAGTTTGAACAAGAACAATGTTCTTTTAACTTCGAGGAATCCAATCCTGATAATCTTCGTAGTATGTTTAGTCTTTATCAATCTGAGTCTAGAGATTTAATAGCAAGGAAACTTACTTATCCTGCATTAGATTATGTATTAAAATGCAGTCATTGCTTTAATTTGTTAGATGCTAGAGGTGTCATTTCAGTGACCGATAGGGCTCAATATATTGATAAGATTAGGAAATTAGCAAAGGATGTTGCAATTTGCTGGATTAAAGAAAGAGAAAAATTAAATCTACCACTATTGAAAAAAAATTAGATGTTTAGCAAAACAACACAGTTTTCTTGGGATTGTATAAAAATATACTTGACTTTATAACTAATGATTCTGGCAGTTTCCGTTACACACTATACAGTTTAATTACCCCTTTAGTGGGTTTTTTCGTGTGAGGTACAATGAAACTCTTCCAACAAATGTTGGTAGCAGGTATGGCATTGAGCACTATTGCTCCAATTGCTGCCCAAGCTTCCGACATTAATCTTGATGACATGAGTAGCTATTCAAGTAGCTACAAGTCAAAAAGATTCAATAATAATTTCTCAAATATCCAACCTGGAGATTGGACTTTCCAATCAATCAAGGAATTGGCTAAAGCTAGAGGTTGTAATGTAAGCGTTCCAAATAGAGCAATGTCTCGTTTTGAAGCAGCCACTTTACTTAATTCTTGTCTAGCTAATGTTTCTGAAGTAACAACATTAGAGAGAAGTCTCATGGACGAATTCTCTACTGAGCTTGCTACTATCAAAGGCAGAATAGATGGACTAGAAACAAAGATAAATAATTTTGAAGCAGGAGGCTTTACTGACACCACAACAATGGATGGAAAAGCCATTTTTACTCTTGGTGCAGCAGGTACTGTTGATGGTAACTATGATGCAGAAACCTTAGGTCAATATTCATACACCGTGAATCTAAATTCAAGTTTTTCTGGTGATGATAATTTGTATGTAAGATTAAAGACTGGTAATGCTGCTAGTTGGACAAAATCTACAACCTATGGAACCTACCTAAGTTCTGCTAAAGGTAATACAGACATAGTTAAAGTTGACAAAATTTGGTATCAATTCCCTATTGGAGAAAGAAATACTGTATGGATAGGTCCAAAGATTGAAAACTACTATATGCACGCAGCGACTCCATCCATCTATCAACCTGTGACTAAACAGTTCACACTTGGTGGTAATGGTAATGCTTATGGTGCAAGTACTGATACAGGTTTCGGATGGGCATACAATGCTGATAACGGATTCTCTATTAGTTCTAACGTAGGTACTAAATCTCTAACTACTTCAGGTACTTATCCAAACTCAACTGGTTTGCTAACAGATGAGTCAAAAACTAGTTGGGCTACTCAGATTGGTTACACTCAGCCTCAGTACTCTATCTCTTTAATGTACAACCAGAAATATAATGGTTGGACTGACAGTTACTACCATACTGATATAGGAAATGACGACCAGGGCGGTACCATGAATGCCGTAGGCCTTAGAGGATGGTGGAGACCTCAAGAGACAGGTACAGCTATTCCTTCAATATCATTTGGTTTAGATTCAACTTCTTATCCAGATGGAGCAGCTGCAAAAGATGCATCTGATGCTTGGTTCCTTGGACTTAACTGGAGTGACTTATTCACTGCTGATGATAAAATCGGTATTGCTTATGGTCAGCCAACTAAGAACGAATCTGAGACTGCTGATGATCCAACTGCTTGGGAGATATACTACTCTTACAAAGTTAATGACTCAATCACAGTCACTCCAACTCTATTTGGTGGAGAAAATAGAAATGGAAGCAACGAGGGTGATGTACATGGTGCAGTACTCGAAACTACTTTCAAATTCTAAAGTAATCAAACTTTGCTAAAAAGTGCCCATTTTGGGCACTTTTTTTTTGTGAAAAAATTTTTTAATGAATCTCCCAGATATATCTTTAATTATATTTAATTGTATTTACCAACAATTTTCACCTTCCCCTATTGGTATACACATATTTGATTTTTTGGCTTCTTCATCCAACCTTTTTGCATTCTCATCTAACATAAAATCAGCTTCGATTGGCATATCAGTATTCCATTCTTTAAGCCCACCAAGATTGTCCTCAGCTTTTACAGAAGAATTATCTGCAGTGCTTATTGCAATAGCACTTGTTGCCGCCAAAAAAATAGCAACTGAACTTTTTTTATGCATATGAGATATGTACTTGATTTCTATTTTAATTATTTCAAAAACAATTTTCTATTCTTTGTATAAAATGATTCTTTCAATTCCCTAAGACTCTCAGTATGTTTGAGTAAGATTTAAAAATTAAATCCAGTTCATCTGATCTGCCATATTTTTTTAATAGGGATCTTGCACCTGCATCTAGGTCGAATAAATATTCTCTCTCTTCTATACTTCTAACGTAGCTTTCAATCCAACCAACGAATACAATCCTCTCTCCTTTTTCTATTTTACTAACTGAGTGAAGATAAGTGCTTGGGTAAATTATTATATCTCCAGAGTTCAATTTAAATCGTTCTTCGGTATTGATATTCTCAACAACTAGTTCGCCTCCTGAATAATTATCTTTTTCACTTATGAAAATTGTAAATGACAAATCTGCTCTACCAGCTGACATATATGGATTATCAATATGCCTCCCATAATGCATACCATTACAGGATTTTGTAAACATTCCGCTATGTATTCTCTTTGGTATTGTAAAACTTTTTATTAGAGGATGACTTAAGATTTTTCTTGATATTAAATTAGTATATTTTCTGGATAACTCTGAATCCCTATCAATTTGCAGGTTATTTTTAACTTCCCTAGCATGACTTCCCGCCGTCCTTTTACCATCCTGCCATAATTGATCCTTTTTTTTTATTTCGGATTCGATTGTGCTTATTTCTTGCTTGTTTAACAAATTAAGCTTTAAATAATTCATTTGACTTGATAAAAATGATACATAATCGTGTATAGGAAATTTCTTTTATATATCTTGCACTGTGTATGGATATAAAGTGTCCATAGATACTAAAATTAAAATTGCAAAAACTCAATAAATTTTTCTATTCAGCTTTAGCACTTTCTCTTTTATTTAACACGAATATACCAGCCAATTCAACAGAGAGAGAAGTTAAAGTTTATTCTGGAAGACACTACAACACTGATAGGAATGTTTTTAAAGATTTTGCTAAAGAGACAGGTATAAAAGTCAGACTTATTGAAGCAACTGGAATTTCTCTAATAGAGAGATTAAAAAGAGAAGGTAGAAATTCTCAAGCTGATCTGATATTACTTGTAGATGCTGCAAGAATAACAAATGCCGCCAAAGCAGGACTTCTTCAAGAAATTAATTCTACTTCACTAGAGAATAATGTACCTAATGGATTAAAAGATCCAAGAAGAAGGTGGTATGCACTAACAAGAAGAGTTCGTGTTATGGTTGCAAATCCTAAAGTTGTTGATATCGGAAAAATTAAAGATTATACTGACTTATCTGATCCCTCATTAAAAGGAAAAGTCTGTTTAAGAAATAGGAAAAGCCCTTACAATCAATCTCTTGTTGCTAATCAAATTCTGAATAAAGGAGAATCTGCTACTAAGAATTGGCTTGATGGAATGATCTCAAATGTTTCCCAACCTTTTTTCCCAGGCGACATTTCAATAATCAGAGCAGTTTCCAAGAGAAAATGTGGGGTGGGGATAGTAAACCATTACTATGTAGCAAGAATGTTGGCTGGTGTTAATGGAAGAAGAGATTCCCTATACGCTAGAAGGACAGTTGTTTTAACCCCTAATCCTGCACATGTAAATATAAGTGCAGGGGGTGTAGCAAAATATGCAACTAATAAGTCCGAAGCAATACGATTGCTAGAATTTTTAGCCTCACCAAACGGTAGTAAGGGTTTGGCTGCTCCAACTTTTGAACATCCATTAAATGAAGTAAATCAGAATGAGATAGTAAAGAACTTTGGTGAATTCAATCCTGATGAGGTAACAATTGATCAATTAGGTGAATATAATTCGAAAGCTCTAATGATGATGAAGGATGCTGGCTGGAATTAACTATTTAGGTCAAAATTTAAAATACAATTTCTTTTCAGTTACACTTAAATTTATATGGAGAGGTGGCTGAGTGGTTGAAAGCGAACGACTCGAAATCGTTTGACAGGCAACTGTTCGTGGGTTCGAATCCCACCCTCTCCGCTTTATTTTTATGAATTATAAGGATTTTTAAAATGAATGTATTTCTAAATATAAATAAAAAAAAATTCCATAAAAGTTCTTAATGTCAAAAGGTTTCGGATTGGGATCTTCTAAGAAGAAGAGAAACGTTAAAGAAGTTTATTTGGATAATCAGTTTGCTGAAGGTAAGAAATATTACTTTGCTAAAAATTATTCGATGGCAGAGTTAATATTTTTAAATTTAATGAATTCAGGATATGAAGATCCTAATTTATTTTTGTATCTTGCCAATATATACATATCTAATTGCTCCGATGAAAAAGCATTAAAAGTTTTGAGGAAAGCTTTAGAACATGATTCAGAGCAACCAAGCATATACTTTAATCTTGGAACTATTTATTTTAAAAGAAATGAGTATGAGATATCGATATCATATTATTTGCAAGGGCTAAATTACGATTGTGATAATGCCTTCGCTTATTCAAATTTAGCTGGATGTTATGAAGAAATATTAGATTATAAAAATGCTGTCAAAAATTATAAGAAAGCATATTTTCTAAATAAAAAACTCCCTCAAATAAGAGAGAAATTAATACAATTACAGCCAAAAATCTGTGATTGGTCTCTTTATAACTATTTTGAGGAATGGAGAAATGATTTTATCCAGAATACCAAATTTGAAGGTGAACCCTTATCTTTAATTAGTTTAAAGGATGATCCTTACAGAGAATTACTGCTTTCAAGAAAATATTATTATTCTAATTATCATTCAAATAAAAAATTTGAACTTATAAATCAAAATAAAAAGATAAAGATTGGATATATAAGCGCTGATTTTAAGAATCATCCAGTTGCTTTACTTTTAGCGAGAGTTATTGAATTACATGATAAAAGTAAATTTGAAATTTATGCATACTCTTTGCAAAGAGAGGAAGATGAGATGACATTAAGGTTAAAAAAAGCTTTTAATAAATACACTTATATTGGAGATCTTAAAGATTCTGAAGCTATTAATCTAATTAGAAACGATAAAATCAAGATTGCTATTGATTTAATGGGTTATACGAAAAATGCGAGAGTAAACTTATTCGCACAGAGAATAGCGCCAAATCAAATAAGCTTTTTGGGTTACCCAGGAACCACAGGTGGTGACGCTATCGATTATTTGATTGCAAATAAATATATAATTTCCAAGAAATTGTCTAAATTTTATAGCGAAAATATTTTGTATATGCCAAATTCCTTTCTGCCTTTTGATGATACTATCAAAATAGAGGAAAAAGAAATATCAAGACAAGATTATGGATTACCTAAAGAGAAATTTATACTTGCCGCATTTCACAGGATTGAAAAAATTAGTCCAAAAGTTGCTGATCTTTGGTCAAAAGTATTAAAAAAATTAGATAAAGCTGTTTTATGGATTCAGGAACCACTTCCCTTTGCTAAGGAAAACTTGTTGAATGAATTCAACAAAAGAGGTATTAGCAAAGACAAGATTTATTTTGCAAAAAGAACCGAGCACTTATCCGATCACTTACTGAGACATAAATTAGCCGATGTTTTTATAGATACTTTTTTTTATAGTTCTCATTCAACAGGACTTTTAGCTTTATGGTCTGGATTACCAGTTGTTACTATTAAAGGATTAAATTTTGCTTCAAGAGTTGTGCCTTCTCTTTTGCAAAATTTATCTATGACAGAATTGATAGCTAATGACGAAAAAGAATATATAAGAATAATCACAAATCTATATCAACAAAGAGAGCTGCTCAAACAATTTAAAGATAAATTGGCAATTCAAAAACAGAAAAATAAAATCTTCAACTCAGAATTTTTTGTCAAAGAACTAGAAAAGTTGTATTTGTCTATTAAGGATTAGTAAATTAATTAATACATAAGAAGTTTTGCTTGAATTCATCTGAATATTATTTTATGAAATTCGGGTTCTGTGAGATTTTTATTTGTTTATAAAATATGAGTTAATTTATCCTTTACTATGGTTTCTATAGAAGAATATATCGACTGATATTAACTTATAGACTCTAAATTTTTATTGGATAATTACACCTATACTTTTATTTGTTCTAATTTAACTTTAACGATAATTCATTTTTATAAAAAAATAAACTTCTAATAAAAATATGCTTGTTGTTAATTAGTGAAGGATTTTAAAAATAAATTATCTAAAACTTGAAGAAACTTATAG
>MDSZ01084940.1_pt1 | contig 20359 bp, 24 predicted proteins | sample 811201 | NCBI WGS metagenome assembly MDSZ01 (sample SAMN05326647, study PRJNA326480) | marine metagenome | isolation source: seawater | place: Indian Ocean: North | collected 2010 | reverse complement strand
GATGCAACCTGTTGAGATTGACCCTTTTTATTTACTTTAGATTTTGATGGTTTTTTATCAAATAAAGTAGGTTTTTCATCCTCAACTTTTGTTACCAGCTCAGAGACTAAATCCTTGGGGTCTATGTCTGCAATTTCCATTTTACTGGTAGATTGGGGTGTCTCTTGTGTTTCTAGTTCTGGCTCTTGGACTAGCTTGGGTGTTTCAGCATCAAAAATTTCTGATATAGTAGAAGAATTTGACGCAATACTTTCTTCTATATTTTTGTCGACAGAATCAAAATCTAGAGATAATACAGGCTCCATAGTTAATACAGGTTTAGGATCACTAAAACTAAGAGATATAGGAGTGATCCTATCTATAGCAGGTACATCTATAGCTATTAAAATAAGAATTATGAATACCAATTCGTGTATAATAGCACTTTGCCATATACCACGATCATAACCTTTTTTTATTACTTCTTTGAACCTTGATCTTTTTGCCATTTGTGCCAACCACCATTCTCTAACCAATTGCCATTTTCATCTTTACGCTTAGGGAAGAGTGTTCCGCCCTTTTTATGCTGACCAAACGATAATGCAGCGCCACAGTCCATGCATCTTAGTTCATAATAATCATTACCTTCCACAGTTCTTACAACAAATTTAATATTTTCAGAACCGCACACACCACACTTTGCCTCAGAAAAAACTTCCTGAACCATTGCTAGACCCTTAAAAATTTCTTTCTGTCCAGCACCTTCAATTTCAAAAGTTAGCTTGTCGCTAGGTTTAAATAGAACCTTCATATTATTTCCATTCTTTATAGCCTGTGATACCTTCAGGAACAGAATCTGTATCTTGTTGATAGGCATTCAGCTCTTGTATAAGAGATACAGCTTCCCCATGTTTAATATTATAAATAGTATCGTAAGAAAAGTCAAGCTTATCGGTTAGTTTTAATACATCAATATTAAGACGCTTAGCTAACACATCAATAAAATTAATTTGATTAGAACTCATTTTACCAACAGTGTTACCATCAATATCATCCTCAATTTCATCAGCTAATTCCTCTGCTGCAACAACCTTACGCAGCTTTAAGGCTCGACGTAACGCTCTACCTTCTGCTCTAGTTTCAGCTACAGCAATAGGATGATTTCTAAAAATTTTATCACAATTACCCCAATAGACGTCTGCTGCCCCATTTACGGTCTTGGTTTTAATAGCTGGATCAACTTCGCTATCATTTAAAACATATGTCAGAGAATGCGATACTGTGCCTCTATTGGCGTTATTTAGATCAGGAGTTTGCTCTACAGTGGATTCTGACTTAATTACTGTGCAATTTAGAGCAATCTCAAAAACTCTACGCAAACCATCTGTAGTAGGATTTCCCTTGATTTTCTCATCATCGGATAATAATTCTAAAACATGGTCAGTCCACCCTAGATCATTAGGTGTTACATTTGTATTTACTTCTTCAACTGTTTCTGCTTTTTTCCTTGGCATTTTAATCCTCTACTTCTATAGATTTAATGTTAGAACTTTCAATTTTATTAATTGCTTTAACTAATTTAGTATATAGAACGGCAGCTCTAGATTTTGAAAAGTCATGAATTTGTTTAACCCTAATCAGTTTCAATCCTTTGCCTATAATTAGACCTGTTTTCTTTTTATCATACTTTTGATTTTTTGCTAGCACATCATCTCCCCATACAGGTAAGAAATGAGAAGGCCCGTCAACCTCTAGTGCTATATTCATAGTAGGCAAGAAGAGGTCTATCTGCAACTTTGTATTCGATAAAATTTGCTCTTTATGAAAATCTACTTTGTAACCATCCTTAATTAGTTCTTCTAAAAGATAATGTTCTAACTTAGATCCTGTTTTGCTGCTATTGCGAACTGCTTGATTAGCTAAATTTAAACGATTCTGTTTTTCATCGTCACTTAAACTGTTCCATATTTTTTTAGAATTGCGTTTACGTCTTGCTAATTCTTTTTCGTCGATGTTATCCCAAGCGTCCATTACAGACTTACCAATTTTGTTTTTTGTTGTTTCTGGTCTCTTTGTTCCTTTTGTTGGGTGCTTGTGTATACCTGTAGCTAAAGCATTGGATTGTGCTTGGCTTTTGTCTCTGATAGGTATCTTATATTTAATAGCGTCTCTTCTAATTTTATTAGCGTAGGTGCTAAGTTGTTGAGCAATAGAAGAAAAACTTAATTTTTCTTTAACATACATTTTTTCGATAATTTGTTTTTTATCGTAGTCAGAATAACTGCTATAATTTTTGTATGACATTTTCTATATCTTTCGGCTGAAAGTTTAAAACATTAGCAATAGGGGTTTTCCAACAAGTATCACAAAGTTCATACATATCCCTATTATCGGTAATTAATTCAAAGTTATCGTCCATATATATGTCGTGCCAAAATTTATATGGTATATTATTTTTTTCTGTCCATGTAGGTTTTCCAACATGTAATATTTGTTTTTTAGGAGCAGGGAAAGTTTTTGTTAGCATAGCGCTTTTGATGTCAAAAACAAACAGTATACCTTTAAAATATTTAGCTTCGCTTATGTGTAATATATAATACTTGTGATCCACATCAAGTGCATTGAATTTATTATTAAATAAAACTATATTGTCATATGGTCTATTGCTACAAAGCTGATTAATACTATTTAATATTGTTTGATGTTCTTGATTTTGAGTATCTACATCTAATAGATAAAATCCTATATTCATAGTTATTCCCTAAGTTGTGGCAAGAGTTTTTGCTCGACAAAATTTTTATACGTATGTTGTGCTATGTCTTCAATCGGTGTGTGGCATTTATTATTGTTTATAGCATCTAAAATATTACCGTCCTCAATATTAAAATATTTAATCCCACATACTTGAGACTCCAGTTCAAAAGTACGATCTATATCGACAACCCCACTAAAAGTTTGTAATATAAATGCTAAATCATTATAATTAAATATACCAAGATTTACAGGCGATTGAAATTCAGGATTATTGAGTACAATTATTTTATGGTCATGTTCATTATTAGGATATATAATCTCATCAAGCATGCGGTGATTTTTATCGTTATCTGTAGAAAGTAATGTTACAATTTTATCATTACGATCTAGTTCAGATGCGTGATAAACTTCATCGTCGTACATACGACCATACTTACTAATTGTATTTCTATATTCTGTAGAAATGTTACTATTAAGAACTATAGCAATATTATTTCTTGAATTTAAAAACGCATTCAGTTCATCTTGTGGTATAGCTACATCCACAATCAATATAATTTTAATACCAACAGGATATTCTGTAATAAAATCTTGTAATTCTTGAGTGTATTCAGATACTGGCCAAATTAAGTAATTTGGTTTATGTTGATTATACATGGAGAAAAGCTTACCATGTAAAGAAGCAAAAATCATTTGACTGTTTTTGTCTTGACTTAAGGATCTAATTAAATATTTATTTATAGCTTTAACAATATTATTAACGCCATCATGGGATGCTATTGTTATCATTTGATTTTATTCTTGTCCTTTATGCCGCGAATTTCTACATAGTCTTGACTAGAAGTAATTTGATTAATACCTATGTCAAGATTCAGTTTTTCTACTGACTGATTTAAAATTTCAAACAAAAACATGTTGTCGTGATAATTATCAGTACACTCTATCATAGTCTTCATGTCAGTCTGCGTCAAATAAAAACTTTTACACCAACTCATATTACCTATATTGTAAAACAAATATTTTAAATGTAGGTCTTGCGAATTTATGCCTAAAAAATCTATCTTGTTATTCTTCTTAGTATTCTTGTGTTTTTGTGCGACTAACCAAGAATTATTTCTTTTTTTATTCTTGAGTTTTTTAATCAATATGTTGCAGTCTACAAAAAATACTCCATAGTAATCATCTATGTTTTCTTTAATTTTATCTAAAAATAACTTGACAGCATAACCGTAGTTTTTATCAGTATATTCATCATTCGATATTGTTTTAACATATTTTTTTGATTCAAGTTTTTTATATATCTTATCTTCCCCAAAGCCAGTAATTACATAGATATCTGTTGTTCCAAAAATTTTTCGTAAATTTTCTATTTGATGTAATATTAGTTCTTTGGAGTTTTTATTTTTTTTTAACATTCCTATAGGACCGAAAGACTTCATGCCTTTTGTAATGTTATAAGATAAAATACAACAAGCAATCTTCATGTTATTTTTCTAGTTGGTATATAGTATATATATAATCGTAGTACATGCCTTTGGTTTTTAAATTTAGTTGATTAATAACATCATCACACTCTTGTGTAGACCAGACAGACTTTATGTGTGGCAATATTTCTGAAAGCTTTTGACCATTAATTCCACCTTTATCAATCTGATTAGCTAGTAAATTTAAGTTTAATATCTTTAAGGATAACACACCTTTATTAGATAATTTATTTGACATAAGTACAATTAGATCATTTCTTTCTTTAAGTTCTAGTTGATCTAAACATAAACAATCTATATGCTCAACAAATCCATTGGTCACACCCTTCAATTGCTCTGCGTCAATATTATTCATATTTTTAGGATTAGAGTCATCTATAACATCTACAACATTCAAATTTTTAATCATAGTATGAAAGCCTCTCTCTTTGCTGATGATTCAATAATATCAGAAATTTTAATTTTAAATAGATTGAAGTTATGTTTTTCATCTATATATTTATTAATAGAGTCTAAATTATTATCTTCTTTAGTAATTATATTTGGCACATCCTGCACTAAACTAGGAATATCATTATATTTAAAGTTATTAGGTATGTCTTCCGGATTGTTAGAAACTCTCTGTACGTAACAACCACATTGTGCAGCAATAAGGTTTAATAGATGGTCATCATCTAGATTGATTAATATTTGATAATTATTTAATTGAACATTCATTTGATCGAGTGATTGTCTATCATCTAGTAATCCACAGATTAAACCTTGAGATTCTAGATGATCTTTTAATTGATCCGCAGCTTGTGGATTCTTTTTGCTGTTGATTAATATATTCTTACGTTCTTTATAATCTATATCTGATTTAAATATTTCAGGTATACCATAATTAATTGTTGTGGAATTAGTTAACCCCCAACTATTTTGATGTTGTTCATTAAAAAATATCTTTTTATATTTTTGTGTTCTTTGATTAAGTATTGCTAGGTCTTCTTTCTTAAGGTTGGCATCTCTAAAATTGTGCTCAAAAATAACCATATTGGTATGTAATGTTAAGGGCATAGTGCTTGTATTTGACGTAGCAATACCTGTGTGTACATATAGGTCATAATTTCTTAAGTCTATATATTCATTAGAGTAAGATACACAGTTTTCTGAATGCGGATTATAATCTCCAAATACAAAAAAATTATTACCAGTAGCAAATAATATTTTATCAAATATATTCGACACGGGATTGTATACTATATTTATTTCTTTATCTAAAACTTGATGTAATATGTTTGAAGTTACAAAACTTAAGTGCATATCTTTTTCCCTACTGTTTCATAAGTGAATTGTTCATAAGAGTCTATGCCTATTTGTTTCTTTTGCTCATATTTCTTTCTGTCTTTTTTAGACATAGTATAGACATTTCGCATAGCTTCAATCAAACTATAAATATTGGGCTGAAACCAGTACTCATGTGCATTATATATATCAAACTCATTTGATAATGTTCGTTCTTTTAGCATAACCGGGTGTTTCTTACTATTGATAATATATCCATTATCATTGTTAATAAAATCAATCATACCAGTATGGTCTGTAACGATAGGGGTATTGCCTAGAATTAATGCTTCTGCTGCTGGTCTACAAAATGATTCACCGTATGAAGGCATTACAAAACAATCACAAGCGTTATGTAAGCCTACCATATCTTCATCGGATAGTCTATCTGTGATTATAATCTCTGACTGATATTGGTTACTTATATTTAATTGTTTTTTAATTTCTGTAATTTGTTGTTTTACATAATCTAAACTCTGCTTTGAATTAAGTCCCGGACGATTAGTTTTTAATACTAATGATACATTGTCTGTAGATTTAAAAGCTAAATGAAATGCAGCTACTAAGTCTAATAAGTTTTTTCTTTCTATAAATTCACCTATAGAGTAAAACTTAAATGTTTTGTCTATTTTAGGAGTAAAACTAATTTTATGCTCTTTATTTTTATGATAAAATTCTACATCAATTGGTTCTGATACAACTTTAACGGGGGTGGTTACACCAGAAATTGATAGACATTTGGCTTCTTGTTTTGATGGTACACAAATCTCATCTATGTTATTTAGATTATTGATGCACATAGATTTTGAAAGATCATTGGTTTCTAAAACAAATAATCCAACATTTTTCTTAATAGTTTTATTGGGGGCAATACAATGGGGTAATGTTTTTTGAAAGACTATGTCGTAATTTTTATATCGGGATGATTCGTATTGAGATATCTGCTTAGATACATCAGTAACATTATTAATAAAATATACTGGTCGAGTAGTCAAATTAGGTATTTGTGTTGAGATAGCTTTTATATAATCTCTAGATGCCATACCCCAGCCGTCATTTTGTCGATATGGTCCTATAAATAAACCGTTCATTTAGTTTGATCCTTCATATTTGCATACTCTATATAATCTTCTTTATTCATTTTATCAGGTTGATCTTTTGCTATCATAGCAGTATTATGATTATTGATCATGATCTCTAGATTACTTTTAACGTTGTCCATATTATAGTTTTGAGTTTGCATACCATTAATAGCAAAACCATAATCTAAATTTCTAATCATATTTAGTGTTGAGATTGATGTGCTAATTTGATGATGAGGCATATTAGTAGAAATCCAATTGATCAGAACATCGTATGCATTACCATCTTTATTTAAATCTCCTGTTGGTTGTATAGGAGGTATCCTTTGATCCCACTGTCCTTGTAAGCCAGTTAGCTTAATGTTATCTAGGTAAGTCTCCCATTTCTTTGCAATATCATCCCAATTATAATATTTTTCTACTAGTTGTCGTGTTTCATGTCTTTTTTGTTCTTTCAGTACATCTGGTAAATTTAAATATTCAGTAAGTATTTCTACGAAACTATCATTATCAGGATATACTCTAATGGCTTGTGTTTCCAACTCCTTAAAGAACTGATTGACTTTAATAGGATAGCCATTTAATTTATTAACAACATCATTCATGGCACTATAGTCTACAGATGCTATAGGGACACCAGCAGCACCAGCTTCAACTTGAGGCATACCAAAACCTTCACAGATAGCATATTGCACATAAAAATCAAAGGTATTAAAAATGACGTTTAGATCAGTTTGAGATAACCCACTAGAAACATTAGGCATGGAAAAAGATTTTGAGCCACATTTAGGACAAACAGATAGTGGATGTGAATATTTTGAAGGTCTAAAAAATCCACAATTTTTACATGAGTAGGTGAATAGTACTCTGTTGCCAACTTCATATTCTTTTAATAGCTTAGGCAAATCCCATCCAGCATCAGGATAGCTTGTGTGTAAATGCAAAAATAGTTTTTCACCTATTGGATTATTTTCTTCTTGCATTTTATTTAATAGTTGTTTAAATGCAGCGAATAGTTCTGGTATGAGTTTTCTTTTTTGATTTCTCATAACCCCACCGATAATGAACTTATCATCTACACCTAAAGCCTTTTTTACTTCTTGTCTATTAGGTAGTGGTTTAAATATGTCTAAACTAACACCGGGTGATACAGTATCAATATAGTTAATTTTATTATTACTCTGATCTGCTAAAGTATCTCTACCAAAATCTGAGTATGTAAAGATAGCATCAGCATGCATAAAGGTATCAATCCAATCTTCTTGTTGTGGAGCAGAATCCACTGTTGGCATTAATATCCAGTGAAAAAATGGTCTGAGCGGAGAAAATTGCTGATAGGCATTCATCCAATAATCTCTAACATCAATAACTACATCAGGTCTAAAATCTAGTAGTACTCTTTCAAATCGCCATCGACCAAATTGATTTTCCATACTAGAATTATATTCTTTAGATCTGGGATCTTCACTACCTACAGCATTAGCATAGTATCTCCAATGTATATCCTTATCTTTAGGATCATTGACCTTACCATAGCAAGCAAATTCTGCTATCTCATATTTATCTGTAGCATATAGTCTGCTAAGTATTTCTTTGGTATAGGTTCCAAAACCAGAACTTAAAAAGCTTGCTTCTGAAACCATTAGAATTTTTAGTTTTTTATTTTGCATATTTTTATTATAAAAAGAAATAATTTACCGGGTGCGCCATCACACACCCGATAAATTACACACAACTTAGAACGCCACCTTTTCTTGAGATTGATCTTTCTTCTGACGAGAAAGTTTAGTAATCTTAGAAAAATTATTAACTCTAACCTTTAGAGAGTTGTGCTTAACACCATCCTTCTCCCACGAATCATTCCTAAGAGATCCTTCGACCATAACCAAGTCACCCTTCTTGAAAGATTCTCCGATAATTTCTGCACCAGTGTCCCATGCTTCGCACTGGACAAAAGTAGTAATCTTATCTCTCTCTCCATTAGACTTAGTATATTCCCTAGATACTGCAATAGTAAAATTGACTACTGAAGTTTGCTTGCCATTGGTATTGACTTGACGCACTTCAGGATCACGAGCAAGATTACCTCGAAGAAGATTAATATTCATCATTTCCTCCTAAAAAAATTAAAAACCAATCGAACACAAAAGAGATTTTTTACACCTCACCTAAATTAAGAAATCTCGTAAAACTTATCCTGATTGAAGGTGAAGATACCATATAATACTATTTACTGATATTATGTCAAGTTTTGGGTATAAAAGCCTTTTGGACGATAAGTGAGTCTCCGTTTCTACTCTTATTACCTTTGACTATAATAACATTGTTGTCAAATAGTATATTTCTGTATTGTTTGTATGCTTCTGGAAAAAATATAACACTATCAATCATACCGAAGCTATCAGATAAAGAAACGAAAGCCATCTCTGCTCCAGGGTTTTTACCAGATTTAGTTTTGGTAACACTTAAACTAGATATCTCTCCACATATAATCATATCATTTAATAGTGTATTTTTATATTCTTTACAATTGCAATTAGTCATAGTAACATCATACATATCTACTTTAGAACAAGTAATACTACAACCCAAAGAAGTTTCTTCCGCGTCAGAAAGCCACTCAGGACTATCTTCTAAAGAGTACGGTGGATTTTCCATAGTATTTAGCAAACCTAAAACTTTATCTTTTCTGCGGGATGTAATTTTATGCTCATGATATAATTTGTAAATACATTCATACAGGTTGTTACATGATGATAAATTATTAATAACGAACTCTGATTCTTTTTTTGTAAGTTCACTGGCTATGCTATAATCAAAAAGCATAGAGGTTCTAGTATTTTTTACAAAATCCACACCACCACTAGTAATTAAAGCCTTAGCTGCTGTAGAGTTAATATTCAGTAAAATATTAAATAACAGTTCGCACCAAGTAATTTTACTAAAATCAATTTGTTGTTCTGATACTAAATTGGTAAGTTTCTTAAATACAGAATTTCCAAAACCTTTTATATCTGTCAGACCAAAATAAATTTGTTGATCTTTCATAATAAAGAGGGGATTCATGTTTCTAATATCTGGAACAGCTACGCTTATATCCATTTCCATAGCATTTTGTATTAATGCTTTAATTTCTGCTTTTGGATCTATTTTATCTTTAGCAAATCTAAGATAGGAAGCAAAAAATGTTTTAGGAAAATGCGCTTTGGTATATGCTGACAAGTAAGCGTTGTATGCGTAGCTGACAGCATGACTTTTATTAAAACTATATCTTTGACTTTTTTCAATCCATCCAAAGATTTCTTCAGCTTCATCGGAGTTAACTATTTTAAGTTTTTTAGCACCTGCAATAAATTTCTTTTTCAATTTAGCCATTTCTTCTGGTTTCTTTTTACCGATAGCTTTTCTAAGGTTATCTGCTTCTTGCAAATTAAAACCAGCAATTTGTTTAGCAATATTCATAGCTTGTTCTTGATAAATCATTTCGCCGTAAGTAGTTTTTAATACAGGCTCTAGTGCAGGATGATAATAATCCACAGATTCTTCACCATTCTTTTTATCTATATAATGATTAGAAACACTTTTACCATCTCTAATAGCTTCTAAGCATCCGGGCCTAAGAATACTAATTAAAGCAGAAAGTTGCTCTACGTTTTCTGGCTTTAGTTTCTTAGACATAGACTTACCGAGTCTAGTCTCCAACTGGAAACAACCTTTAGTATTACCATCGGATAGCAAGTCCCATGTTTTACTACAATTAAAATTAATGTCATCGTGAATTGGATCAAAATCTATTTTTAAAGGATCTTTAGACAAAACCCTAAAAGAACATCCACAATCAAATTTATATTTATCCATTACTTAAAAGAATCCTTAAACTTAATATTAGCTGCCAATTTTCTGTGTAATTTCATAAAACGAACCATAACTTCCGCACTATCACGAATATCTTTTAGGGCATCATGAGCACCTTCTTTAGAAATTCCAAAATAATCTCTTAGCGAATCAAGAGTATAGCTTTTAAGTTCTCCATTGTGTTCAAACCAATAAAAAACTAAATTCATAATATCAATAACATCTCTGGGGAAAAATATATCTGTTTTCTTTTCTTTAGTAATGTTACCATATTTATTACTCAATCTATCAATTATAGGTAAATCAAATCTATAAATATTATAGCCAGCAGCAATCGGTGCAGAAAACTTACTTTTCTTAGAGGATCTAGTATGATATTTATCTAGATAGTCTACAAACATTTTCCAAGAATGTTCTTGAGCAGGATAGCTTCTCCACTTGTCCATTATATCTGCTTTAGAACAACCAGCAACCTTTGCGTGAAAATCTACCACATCTGTTGTATATTCATAATCTGGGTCTTTAGCTATGGTTTCTGGTTTAAAATGTATATTAAATTCAGAATTAGGTATAACCTCTAATTTCATAGGGTCAACCATAACAGCAGCCAATTGCACTGGACTACAAACCTCTGGATTTACTCCATCTGTTTCAAAATCAAATACGCAAATTTTATTATAATTAATCATTTTTTATAACTTCCACCTCATGAATAGGTACTATGAAATGTTTTTGATTAGGGTCATCAAATTTAGTTGCATTAAACACTTTACAACATGTTACCCTAATATCATTAATTTTAACCAACTTTTGGTCACCATCCATAAACATTGTTCCAACGGCAATGTCTTTAAATTTCTGTTTCATTATATGGTCTCCTCTTTTAGTAGGTCTTGAATTGTCATGATTTTATCTAGCATAGCTATTCCTAATATATCAAACTTAATAATCCCAATCGATTCTAAGTCTTGCATTTCCATGCCAGCAATCATTTGTTTATTTTTTGAATCATACACCATAGGACACACATCGCTTAGTGCTTGAGAACTAATAGCAATCCCAGCCGCGTGTTTAGACTGATTAGACTTAACTCCCTCTAATCTTATAGCCTGTTCAAAGCGTTTGGCAAGTGGTCCTTGCAGTTCTCCTTTTTTATCTACAGAACACCAATCTTTTAATTTATCCGAATTATTTTCTAATGTCCATCTAATAATTGATGCTTCTCCAGTATCTTCTTTCATTTCCTGTAATTGATCTGCAATCCTAGCTTCATCAGGAATGTTTTTAGTAATATCATTCATTTCAGCAAAAGATACATTACCATAAACCCTTAAAACATCTTTAAGTGCTCCCCTACCCTTGATTGTATTAAAGGTAATCATTTGCGAAACTTTATTTTCTCCATACTTATCTTTGATATATTGGATAATTTTTTCTCTTTTATTGATAGGTACATCCACATCAATATCAGGCATAGATATGTGTTCAGCAGTATTACGTCCTGCATTGTAAAATCTATCAAACATCAGATTATATTTAATAGGGTCAATGTCTGTAATACCGATCAAATATGATACTAAACAACCAGCAGCACTACCTCGACCCGGCCCCGGCAACCATCCTTGTTCACGAACATGATTGACTATATCTTGCACAATTAAAAAATAGCTAGACAGGTCAGCACCTTGTAACACATCTAGTTCGTATTTAATTCTATCGACATATGTTGAATGTTCCGATTCTGGTACATCATTAGCAATTTTTTGTTTCCATCCATCTCTACATAGTTGTCTTAGGTATTCAGCATCATCATAGCCTTCTGGACAAGAAAAAGGTGGAAGATTAGGTTTACTTAAAATGTCATACTCTTCGCACAATGAATCTATTAAATTAGTATTTTCTATTTCTTCTTCTGTGTGCAGCTCTCTAATTTCTTCCTGTGAAAGAATATGATAGTTATCAGAAGTAAAAAAGCATCCCATAGGTACCGATTCATCTGTACTAAGTTTACGATTGATTTCTGTAAATGTAGTTTTCAAATTATTACAAAGCAAGATTCTTTGATCAACAGCATCGGATTTACGACAATAGTGTGCGTCAGGGGTACAAATAGTTTTAGTGTCAGTATGTTGAGATAGTTCTCTAATGCAGTCAGTTAGATTTGATTGAACATCAAGATTGTCTCTATCCATTAATTGTGCTTCTAAAAAGAAATTGTCTTTACCAAAAATATCCTTAAATTGATTAATATAGTTGGTTCCAACTTTTTTCCAATCGGAAATTATTGTGTCATTTTCTACAAGCTTATTAGCAAGAGTAGAACCTAGATGGCCACATATTCCTATCATGTTACCATCAATCATTTCACCTAATTTATTAAGATCTAATCGAGGTTTATGATAATAGTGTTCTGGACGATTAGATTCTGAAACTATACGAATAAGATTTTTCCAGCCATCATAATTTTTGGCTAATACTAAAAAGTGAGTTAAAGATCTGTTTTCTTTATCTTTAATAGTAGCATCATGTTCAGATATATATAGTTCACAACCCAAGATAGGCTTAATGCCCTTTTTCTTCATGGCTGTATAGAACTTGATTGCACCCGCTATATTACCATGATCTGTTAAAGCACAAGAAGTTGCTTCTATCTCTTGACAACGAGCAGCGATTTGTTCTGGCTTAGATAAGCCATCCAATAAGCTATACATGCTGTGTACATGTAAAGGAGTATATTTTTTCATTTTACCATCCCAAAGTTATTCAGCACTTCCCGGTGCCTTGTAGTGTCCTATATTATAGCCTTCAGCCTGATACTCGTCAATCACATTATCCATACCTTTTATAGTTACGTCATGTTTTATTTGTTCACACTTAGTCATTGTATCTCCCATATTCATTAGTTGTCCCTCTCTATATTCAACTATTGGAAGATATGGACTATTTTCAAAAGTAGTTTTGCCAAAATGACATAGCTTAGTACATTTCCAACTTTTATTAAGCGGTGGATTGGTTGTATCTCTAATGGCTTCAAATTTTCTTTTGAGCATCATTTCTACTTGATATAGATTGTCTTTACTAAAACAAACAGAAAACATACCACCATCATTAATAAAATCAATAGATACCATAATATTTTCAATATCAGGATAAAGCTGATGTACCGCATAATAATATAGCATTAATTGAGGATCATTATGTAATTTTTTAAGAGTTTTTTCTTGACCCGTAGCCCAATCTAGTCTTCTACCTGTTTTCCAATCTATAACTTCATATGTGTTATCATTAACTTTAGTAATTAAATCAATTGTACCTTTAATAGACAGTTGTCCTTCTAGATGTCCTTCTTTGGTATCGTAGCTATATTTAGCCCATTCTTTATCTATAGTTATATCAAAGTGTTGTTCAGGTTCAACTATCTCTCTATTTCTAGGATCAAACATCCCATCACCATATTCGATAGCTTTGTAGACCCATTTGTGGCAATCTTTATAATCTCTATCTGTCCACTTGTGATGTGTAAACTGAGAGGTATAATAGTGATAGACCTTTTCTATCATATGATCTAAATTATAGTTTGTAATATCTACAGGGCCTATAATATCGTCTTCAAAATATCTATTATTATTTTGTATATTTAATTTAACAAAAGCTAAAATTTCTAGAACTTTGTGTACAATAGTTCCTTTGTCTGCTTTTTTATTAGATGGTGATCTATGACCTAGATTATATTCTATAAAGTATTGCATAGGACACATGGAATGTGTACCGTATGAACTACTTCTAATGTATGTTACTATAATGGTAAAATTCCTTTGTCTATTAGAAAATCATGAATAATTTCGTTTTGCTTTCCAATAGATAATTCGCCATTATCAATGACCAAATCAAAGTTTTCTGGACTATAGTTGTTTGCGTCTAATGACTCTTCACTGGCATGTGTTGAGTTGTATGGGTTTCTATTAAGTTTGATAACTATCCCATTGTTATTTTTAATAGCTTCAACTTCATTGGGAAATCGGCAGTCTGCAATAATTGCTAGATTAGGTTTTTCTAAATTAATTTTATTAATAGTAGCGCTAGCCCATACATTGTGTTGTATTTTCCTAAAAACATCAGTTCCTACATATTGCATAACTTCCCTAGCTGTCATTTGCTGATCTGTATCTGGCCAGTAGCAATCTACTAATTCATTTTTTGACTCATCGGAACCATAGCATTGATGATATGTTAAGCCAAATACATTCATACATACATCTTTTTTTAAAGGGTCAGCAAAATTATATATTGTTCCCACACCTAGTCCACGATTTTCAAAAATGTTTTTTACAAATTCAGCAGATGTTGTTTTACCTGACTGTTTTCTACCAGCAAATGCTATAATCATACTATGCCTCTTATGTAATTTTTGATTTCCGTATCAATTTCTTCTGAAGTCATATCTGCAATATCGGCTTTGGTAATAGAGGGTATAAATACTCTATATGTATTTTGACATTTTTCTTTAATTTGTTGTGCTGCTTTTCTGCCAGCATCATCATTATCAGTTAAAACTATAATAGTCATTGCTCCAGACGAGTCTAGGATAATTTTTTGACGGTCGCTTAATGCTGCTCCAAAAATACCAACACTATTATGTATATTATTTTCTTCTAATTTCCAAACATTACCGGGGCTTTCAACTAGAATAGCAACGCCTGTTTCTTGGATATGCTTTTTAGCAAACCAAAAGTTATATAGAGAATTTTGACTTTTAAAATTTGCACTATGTTTCCATTTAGAATATAGATATTTCTGATGATCCTCTGGGCAGTTATTATTAGGATCATGAAAACATCCACATTTATCACATTTTTCAAAAATACTCCTACCCGTACACCCTATCATATATTGGTATTCAGGATCATAAATAGGAGCAACAACCCTATTGTACATTTCTCTGTCGGGGTTGTCGCAGAGTCCAATATCATACTTATCTAAAACGGCTGGAGTAAACCCTCTATTAACATAGTATTGTGCTGGAATTTTTAATAAACCTCTAATGCGATTTCTAGTTAAACAATTAGTTGTATCTATTTTAACACTATTCTTAATTTGATTAACAGCATTAGTAAATCTACTTTTGTTTCTGGTTTCAGTAGACACCTTAATATCATTTAAGTCTTTTTTCAAAAAAGATGTAATAAAATCTATAGTCTCTTTGAAAGTTGCGGTTTTGTCACCTTCTTTGCTCCACTGATACTTTTTATTTGAGAGTAAGCCTCTAACAAAACCTATAATAGATCCCTTGAAGCATTTTTCGCATCCGTGTGTTCTGCATTTCCAATTACCTCTATAAGTATCTCCTTCAACATATAGATTTAAGGCGCTTGTGTTGTCACCTTCATGTATAGGACATGCCATACTAATCATCTTGCCATGATCTTTATAGTCTAATTCAAAGTGTTCCAATAGATCTTCTATATTATCACAAAGATCGTCACACAAAATTTTAAGTTTCGCTTGATCATTCAAACGGGATTTCTTGGTCATCAGCATTATCGTCCTCTACTATAAAGCCATCATCATTACTTTTATTATTATTCATTACTTCTAATTTAGTCTGACCTTCAGTAATCTTAGCACACCAGCCTTTCATGTTACAATTGATATAATCGTTATCATCAAGACCTCCACCGTGCCTACTGATCAAAGGTACCAATTTTCTATTGCCATTATTTGCTCCGTCTTCAGCAATTTCTTCTGGAGTTTTGCGTTTAAATATACTAAAATTACTACACAACCAAACAATTCTATCTGAGCCCGACGCTGTGTCTGTACTTTCTTTTGTAATTCCGTCTCTATTTAATTGTATAAAAGCTACAATAGGTACTTTGTATCTTGTAGCGAAATTATGTAGTGAAGTCATCATAAAACCAAGCACCTGATATTCCTTCATATCTTGACTCATGCCTTGACTATCCATAAGTTTTAAATAGTCATAAAAAATTACGCAGTCTTTAGCTGTACCATCTTCATTTAATCCTACCTCTTTAATGAGCCATCTTCTCATAATTGATAGCTGATCTTCAAAAGGTTTTCCAGCAATAGACTTATAGAATAATTTAGTATTTTTTAAATCTTTAACTGCTTGTTTTACCTTCATATCTTTATTGGGTGTTTGTGCAAATTTACCTGTTTCAATGTCATTGATCTCAATCTCTGTCATCATTGCCATTACTCTATTTAAATGATCTTCTTTGGTCATTTCTGTATCCATATTGAGTACAGGAATTTGTAGTTTATTAGCAATATGAAAACCCATATTATCAGACAATAATGTTTTACCAGTTTTAGGTCTAGCAGCAATTACATTTACCGTACTGCGTCTTAGTCCTCCACCAATAGCTTGATCGTATACCGGAAACCCTGTAGGGATACCTACTTGATCTACTTTATTATCTATTAATCCTTGCACATATTCATCTAAGTCATCGCTGATGGACACAGGGTTGTTATCCACATCATTAAGCATGTTAGTAAAATCAAACACAGTATCTTCTGCAATACCGAGGATACTACCTATTGATTCGGTTCCAGTAACATCTAAGATTTTATCTTGAGCTTTATCTAATTGTTTTCTTAGTAATCTAGCTATTTCTAGTTTACGAATTTTTGCAGCAAATTTACGAACATTACCTAGATTGACAGGAAAATCTAGAACAGCTTTAAGGTGTTGTACTTCTTCTTTTTTGTTAAATACATTGGAAAGACCTAGTTCCTCTGCCGTAGAGAAAATTAATGCTACATCAACAGAAACCTTATGATCTCTTTCAAAAATTGTTTTTAAGCATTGGAAAATAATCTTATTACTATCAACAGTAAAAGAGGTATCCTGAACTATGTCTGCAATATCAAGATACGCATCATCTCCATATTGACATACTCCAGCTAATACTGCTCTTTCTGCTGCTGTATCCGAAAGTACCATTACCCAGCACTCCTTGCACAAGCGTTACATTTGTATCTTTCTGGAGTATCTGATAATAAAACAGGGTTGATTTCTTCTGTCTTGCCACAAACTCTACACTTAACTTTTATAGCTTTAAATGTTCTGGTTCTAGGAGTAGGTCCGTACTTATTTAGTTTCTGATCTATTGCAATATCTGCTTTATGTAGATTTTTTTCCGACATGCTATCAAATTTATTTTCAACAAATTTTGGTTTTCTACTGCCTCTAGTTCTAATCGGGCTTTCCTGAACGGGTTCATCTTTGTCGTCAGATTGTTCTTCTGGCAACATATTTTTTAACATATCAATCATTTGTTTGATTTGAGCTTCTGAAAGATTCTCACCCATTTTTCACCATTCCTTTTGCTCTTTGTATAGAGATTAGTATATCTGAAAGATTCTTTAATGCACTGGACAAGTATGTTAAACGATCCATACGTTGTTTAGCGAATGTAACAATTTTATTTAATTGATTTGCTTTATCATTATGTTTTATAGCCTGAGAAGATTTTTCTATATATCCATAACCCTTATAATTATTGATCTCATCAGCAATTGTTATTTTAATTTCATTCTCAGCCCAATTCATACGAGCCTGTTCACGATTAAGTGTTCTTTGAATATGGAAACCATACTGACCAATTCGATAAGCAATCTCTGCACACTGTACCAAATCTAATTTTTCAAGTACATTTCTATTCATTACTAAGTATTCTTGTAATTCTTCTTCTGGTAAACTGTCGTTAGAGTAGTTGGGTAAACCGATACCTTTTTCGTACTCATCTAAAACACCATCCCAAAATTCAACTTGTTCTTTAGATGTTTTGGTTGTTGTCATTTAATATTCTCCGCTTCCACTGTTCAACATTTTCATCATAGGGCAACTCAATATACTCAATATCATTTAACTCGCACCATTCTTGTTTTTCTCTATCTCTTTGTTTATGCTTGGCAAATCCCATCATAGTTTGATGAAAGTGTGGTATAAATTTATAATGTTGTTCACCGTGTACTTCTATGCATTTATTATTTAAAGGTAGAAAAAAATCTAAATATACTGTTTTACCTTTTTTAAGAGGCACTGTAATTTCTTCACACACTTGTAAAGTAGGAAAACATTCTTTGATTAATTGTCTAGCTATTACATGATATTTAGACCTAGTATTTCTACCAGAAGCACGAGTGATACCTCTAGATAAATTTAATTTAACGACTGTACCATCCAAATCTACAACAGTCCTACTCATACTGTCAGTCCCATCATTTCCTTTAATTCTTTGTGTAGTTGTTCTGCTACCTTAGGATTAGCTGTCAAATAGTCTCTAACTTTTGCTGCTCCCTGAAATTTAGGCGTATCTTTAACAGATATTAATGTGTACCAAGCACCACCTTTTTTAATAATACCTAAGTCCGCACATAGTTCTGTTAGTTCGTGAACACCATCTATACCATGTCCGTAACGTAAGTAGCTAACACTTTTACCTCCCGGTGGACCAAGAGCAGAGGTTACTATCTTCCATGTAACCTTTTGACCAATTTGTGGCCCTGTGGCTGGTTCGTTCCATGCTTCTACTTGTTCAGCCCATAGTTTTACATCGGTTTGATAAGCTACTGCTTGACCAGACTTTTCCTTAAAAGCTTTACCATATCCTGTAGGATTACCCATTAAGTGTGTAATACCGATAACAATGTTTTTGTTAACAGGAATTACATTTGCCACCTTACGACAGAACTTAGCTAATAATTTAGCACCATCTGCACGTTGCATTTTATCCATACTAGATGTGATTTCAGCTTCTGTACACAGGGCAGAGTATGAGTCTATAATAATAATAGATCCGGGAATCTCATTAATAATGCGTTCTGCAATTGCTAAGTATTCTTCTCCATGTAAAATTTTACCCTGTTGAGAACCTATAATTTCAAAACGATCCAAATCCAATCCCGCGATACCTTGTAGATCTCTCTTTTTTAATCTACCTTCAATATTCAAATAAAATGCTTGTCTAGGCTTTTTTAAGTTGCCTTGATATTTTTCATTGAGTGCCGTAGCTGTGAAATCTAATGAGGATGTTGTTTTACCGCATTTAGGCTGACCAGTAAAAATAACAAAACTACCTTCTGGAATTCCACCACCCAATCCTAAATCTAAAGCAGGACTTACCGGGATGATAATCTGGTCTTTGTCTACAATAGAATTACCTGATAAAACTACCTCATCACCAAATTGTTTTTTGATGTCTTCTTTAAGTGCCATTATCTAAATCCTCTAGCTTGGAAACTATACCTTTTTTTGTCTTTGCTTTACTATATGAAACTTTTGATTTTCTATCTACCTGTTTGGTAAAATCCTTATTTTCAGCATCCAGTTTTTTTTGTTCCTGTTCTATCATATTAGGAAGATGGGGTGCTCGCAACGAGTAAATACTCTTACCTTTTGGTGTTAGCAATGCTTTTACAATTGCCTTATCTGAATAGGTCTTAAGTAATTTATGGGCAGACCCTATTTGATTTTTAAAATACTTTTCCCACTCTTTAGACAACCAGAATCTATAATGCAAATCCTTCTTATCTTTTTGTGCTTTTCTTTCACAGATAAGCTCTGTTATATATTGAGCAGCAGATACCGATTTGCCATTGGAGTATTTGGAGATATAACTATTGTTTTTGCTCATCTGTTTCAGTGCTAATTTTTTGTGCGCAATCTCCTAATCCTTCATCAAATTTATGTACAAAGTCAAGTACTTTTTCACTGTAATCAACACCAGATGCTACAGGTATATGGTAATGATTATTCAATAATTGATTTATTTCTTTAAAATGTCCATTTTCATCAATAGCTGTCATCTCTATGCTCAAAGAAACATAAACCTCTCTATCATAATTAGTTAT
>MDSZ01134325.1_pt1 | contig 20360 bp, 21 predicted proteins | sample 811201 | NCBI WGS metagenome assembly MDSZ01 (sample SAMN05326647, study PRJNA326480) | marine metagenome | isolation source: seawater | place: Indian Ocean: North | collected 2010 | reverse complement strand
TGTGGAAGCGCAGTAATGCGTGCAGCTGACCAGTACTAATAGCTCAATTGGCTTGATTTATGCACTGAAAAAAATTTTAAATGATATTGAAAATTTAATTAAAAACTCCAATAGATTATTGTGAATTTTTAAATTATTTACTTATTTTTTATTAATCGTTGTTTTCATTTAAAACATTTTTTTTCCAAACAAAATAATTTAAACACTGAAATAGAAAGAACGAATTATAATGTTTTTTTGAAGAAAATAGTTTTTTAAATAATTCTAATAATTTATCAGAATTGATAATTTCATCTTCTTTTGCAAATCTAGAATTTAAAATGTCTTGCACATAATTTTTTAGATTTGTTTTAAGCCAATAACTTTGTGGATCTGCTATTGTCTTTTTGTTTTTAAAAATCATCTTTCGATTTAGTTTTGATTTACAAAAATTTTTAAGAACAATTCTTTGATATCCTTGAATGAATTTATATTTGGTAGGTAATGAGAAAAATTTTTGTACTAATTCATGATCTAATAATGGTAATCTTGTTTCAATACTGTATCTCATTGAAGCTCTATCTACATATCTTAGACATCTAGGTAATTTAGTATACATTAAATCTCTAAATTGAACATTTCTCAAAATACTTTTAAAAGGTGATTCAAATTGATAAATATTTTTAAATTCTGCTAAACTATTCATATTTAATATATTCGAATTTTCATAACTCGAACCATCTTCAGTGACATTATTACTTTCCAAAATTTTCATTAAAGATCCAGCTAGAAATTGACTTTTATTGATTGTTTCTTGATCTGTCGCCAATTTAAAAAGTTTTTTGTGAGGGTTTTTATAACCATCTTTTAGCATATCAAGCATCCATGCTACTTGATAATACTTATATCCAGCTGCTATTTCGTCTCCACCACTTCCATCTAAAATTACTTTACACGAATCTTTATAAGTTTCGTATAAATGATTTTGACTAACTATTCTCAATGACGAAAACGGCTCATATTGAATTTTCACAACTTTTTCAAATTCAGAAATAAGTTCTGTATTTTTAATTGTTGAAAAACTATGATCAAAACCTAACGACGAGGAAATTTCAAGAGCATCGTTTTTTTCACTAAAATTAGTTTCTTCATAATCAAAAGTATAACATTTTGTATGTAGATTATTCTTTTTACATCCTACCGCAAGTGCTGCAGAGTCATTTCCTCCAGATATATGAATACCGATTGGTTGATCACTGATAGAATGCTGCTTAAAACTTTCTAAAATATTATTAAAAATTTCTTTTTCTAATTTAAAAAAATTACTTTCTTTAATATCATTTTCTTCATCAACATAATCACTAAGTTTATAATATCGATGAAAATTTAATTGATTTTTTGAATATATTAGCATTTGACCAGGTTCTATTTGATAAATATTTTTAAACCAAGTTTCATTAGTTGCATTAACTAATCCGAGATTTAAATATCTATTAGTTTCAGAATAATTTTCATATTTCTCTATTCTTTTATTTTTGAACAAAGGGTGAATTTCAGAGCAAAAAGTTAATTCAGACTTATCAGAATTGAAATTATAATATAATGGTTTTATGCCAAATCTATCTCTAATTAATAAAATTTCCTTTTTATTTTTATCTATGATGCAAATAGAAAACATCCCTTTTAAATGTTTAACAAAATCTTTTCCAAATTTTTTAAAAAGAAGTGGAAGTATTTCACCATCACAAGAACTTGAGAAATTATGATTTGCAAAATATTTTTTTTTTAATTCTTTATGATTATAAATTTCTCCATTATAAAATACTAAAATCTTCCCATCACTTGATAAAAAAGGTTGGTTACCATTATTACTTAAATCTAAAATCGATAACCTTACCATACCAGCACTAAAAAATTCACCTTTTGTAACGTTTTTGAAATCTGGACCCCTAAAATTTATTGCATCCAGCATTTCTTTCACAACATAGTGCTTGTCTAGTTTGTTAAAGTTAATTATTCCAGCTATTCCACACACTTTAATATAATCTATTTATAAGCTTTGTTTATGTACTTTTTTTAAAATTTCAAAATATTCTTTTGGTAATATTTCTTTAGGAAATTTTTTTTTTATAGAGTCTTTATAGAATCTTCCCTTAAAATTATCTGTTTTAGCAAATGATGAATTTCCTTTTACTGGTTTATTCAGAATTGTTGCTTGGCTTAGTTTCTTTGAAAACTTAATTTTTAATTTTTTACAAATCTTTTTAGCTGTAATTGTATTATTGCTTACCAAGTCCTCAAATTTTACAAAAATAATTTTTTTTGGATATTTTTTTTTTAAGAGTAAGTAGTCGATTGTTTTATGTCTCCAATGCTCCCATAGTTCATCAAGAGGTTTTTGCTTGATTTTTTCAGTCTTAAATCTTGACTTTGCATAAGAAAAATAAAATGATTCAAATCTTCTAATTGGACAAATACAAATTATATTATCGGTCTTTTCCAATAAATAGAAAAGTTCTCTTCTTAATCCAGAGTAAATATAAATATGTTTATAAATAAGATTTTTTTTTTGAGGAACTAGTTTTGAAAGAGATTCCAAATAAATTTTCAAAAAATCCAAAAATGTTTTTGCTTTTTTAATATTCTTTAAATTATTAATTAAGTTTTTTTCATAGGCATTATAATTTATTTTTGGAATAAAATCTTGAAAGTCAGAAATATGACTTTTGTTAATTGGTTGTTGTCCAGACCATGATTTAATTCTTTTTTTATTTTTCCAAGCTAAATAAAGTTTTTTCCATTTATTGGTATATGCCCCAGACATTTGAGTGATGTAATTAACATTTTTTAAATCTTTTATTTTGTCAACTAACTTTGTTTCATTTTCTTTTGCCCTAGAAATAAATTCCCTTAAAAGAAAATCCTCACCTGGTTGACATTGAATTTGAGGATGACCATCTAACATACTCATCAATATATGATTTCCATTTCTTGCAGGCCCGGAAATAAAGAGTATTTTTCCAATATTATTAAATTTTTTACTCTTATTAATGAAATAATTTGTTTTAAATTTTACTGTTTCATATCTTTTAAAATTATTCTTTTCTTTTGAACAAAATGGTTTTTTGAAGTAATTTAAATTAAATTTTTTTCCTGGAGGTAATTGAGATTTACTTTTTATCTTCAACATAATTTTTATTATTTTGTAATATATTTTTTTAACTTTATATTTAAAAAAAATGTTTAATGGATTTTTTTTTAAGTATCAATGAATTATTCTATCAATATTTTCGGAAATGCAATCCCAAATTGACTTACCTATATTTTTATTTTTTTTAAAAAATAAATAATTACTTTTATATTTATCATATCTGGCAAGTCTTATTTTGGAGAAATTAAGTTTTTTTATTTTTTTAAGGTCATAATTATAATCTAAATCAATATCTATTTTTTGAATTGAAAGTTCTTCTGCAAAACTTTCAGTTACCTTACTATTTATTAAAGCAATATAGTCTAAAACTTTAAAATTTAACAATATAATTGGTTTATCAAAAAGTATTGCAAAATTTATAGCTGTAGAATTATGTGCGATAATTAATTTTGAATTATAAATTAAATCTATAGTTTTATCAAAAATAAACTTTCTGTTTAAATTAGGCAAATTTTTATTTGAACGTCTAAAGTGTGATGCAATAATAATTTTTTTATTTTTATTTTTTTTTTCAATATTTTTAAAAATTAATTTAAGACAATTAAAGTATTTTTCCTTATTTATTATATTAAATTTATTTTTTGTAATTTTTTGTTCAAAACTACTTTCAAACTCTTGATCAACATAAACAATGTAGTTATTTTTTGATTTTCTTTTATAACATTTTTCAGCTTGGATAACTTGATTTAATTTATATTTTAAAACCTTTTTCTTTTGATGAATCAATTTTTGATACAAATAATCATTGTGCGTAAAATAAAATTTAGGTTTTATCTCTATTGAGTTGTAAAATTTTACTAATATTTTTTTATATATATAATTAAAAATTTTTAAAATAGTGAATATGTAACCAAAATTTAAAAGAGTATTTAAATCTTTGTATTTATCTTGATATTTTTTTTTTTCCGTAAGGTAAAAAAAATTATCTGATGCTTCAATTTTTATACAACCTTTAAATTTTAGTAAAAATTCTAAACATATAATGAAAAAATTTTTTCCAGCTAAGTTTAAAAATATTGTATTTTTCCTTAATTTTTTAATATTTTTAAATATTTCTCTATAACTTCTCAAATAGATAAAATTTTTATAACTTATTTTTCTATAATCTTTTGAATAATATTCCTCAAAAACTTTTTTATTTAGCATAGGAGTAAGTGACCAGAAAATAATGTTAATTGATTTTTTTTTATAATCTAAATTAAATCTTTCATAATTTGTTTGATTTAAAAATTGATTAACTAAAACAACTATTTTGGTTTTCATGAGAATTATAATTGATGACTTATTTTATTTCCTTTATTATTTTTTGTATATTTTTGTAAAATTCTTGAAGTAGAAATTTTTAAAAAATTATATTGATTAATTTTTTTCAAATCATTATCAATTTTTGAAGTTTTATTTGTACCCAAATTAATTTTGAAAATACTTTTATCATTTTTAACTTTATTTAATATCTCATCTTTATAACTTAGTTCTTCATTTTTTTTTTGACCAATGATTTTTTTTGAAGTTAATAAAATGTTCGATGAATTCGAGGTCTTTATAAATTTTTTATTTTTGATGAATTTTATACTTAATAATTTTAATATTTTATACAATAGAAATTCTATTAATATTTGTTTCCCAAGCATTTTTTTATTTGGAATTATTATGTTTCCATCACTCTCTTTCAAAAGAGATTTTAAACATAGACTAACTGCTTCCTTATGTGTAATAAAATATCTTGATATATTTACTGGTATGCCGAAATTTTTTTTAAATGCTAATCTATCGACTATTAATTTTAAAATACTTCCATTAGAAAAACTAACATTTGCAAATCTTGTAGTTGATATAAATAAATTAGGCCTCTTCTTCTTAATCTTCATTAAATTTAATTCCATTATTCTTTTGCTGATTCCAAGTAAACTACTAGGATTTACAGCTTTATCTGTTGATATAGAAAAAATACTCTTTAAACTTTTTATTTTTTCATATTTTTTTGGTACAAAATTAAAAGAATTAGTTAGCAACATATATTTTGCAGAAATTAAATTTTCTTCACTTCTAACATGTTTGATTGCTGCAAAATTAAGGTAATGATTTATTTTATTCTTGATCAAAAATTTTTGAATATCTAAGAGATTTAAATCATTACAAATAAATTCAAATTTTTTAATTTTTTTTCTATTTTTAAGTAGTAATTCTCTATTTAGTTCAGTTAGTTGATTTTCATCCTTATCAACTAAATATACTTTTTTAAATTTAAACTTTGATAATTCAATTGAAAACATTGATCCAATTGAGCCAGCAGCACCAACAACTAGTATATTGCTGTTTAAAAATTTTTTTTTAATTTCAAAAGTTTGTTGTCTATTTAACTTAAATCTATCTTTACTAGATATTATTTTACTTTCAAAAGCACCATAATGACTAAAATTATACATTATTTAACAGGATACTTTTTAACCCAATCGTTACCTTGGATTTTCCATAAATTTTCATTTCTCCACGCTTCTGCAATATTCCAAAATTCATCTTCGTTTAAATTTGTAAATTCTAAGAACTCTTTAAAATATAAATTTGGGAATTCAGTGTCATATTTTTGAACTAGAGCCACAGCTTCTTCTCTTGTAATGTATCCCTCTCTAACTTCTCTAGCAGCGTTCGAAGTACATCTTCCATGTCCAAATTTAATAAGTGCAAACCAATGATGAAATGTGTCTAATTTGTCATCTATTGAGGAATACTTTGTATATGTTCCTTCTGTTCTTCTCACGTTAGGTTCAAATCCAGTATATTTTGAAGCATAATAAAAATTACTATGGTTTGACCAATTTCTATAATAGCCATAAAAATATGAATTGCATACTTTGCCTTTTAATTCATCTGGATTGGGTGGATAAAAAAAACTTAGGTCTTTTTTTTCAAATCCTTTATTTAACCAAAAATCTAATTCATAATTTGAAAAATAGATTTTTTTAAATTCATCAATACTTAAATACTTTTTATTCCAGCTTTCAGGAGATCCACCGTATTCAGCCTCTGCATTTTCACCTCTAAAAATTAATTTGATTCCAAATTTTATCGCAATAGTGAGTGGAAATAGAACTTGTCCATAAATAAATCCCTGAAACGGATCACCCATTTCAATTAAAGCTTCACGACAAAGTTTTCTTTTTACATCGCCTTGGGGCATACCTAAAATAACGTTGAATCCACTATCATTAAAGTTATTTAAATTTTTCCATCCAATATCGGTATATTTTAATGGTGACCAAGTTACAGTTAGGGGATTCATGCCATACTTTGTTTTTAATTCATGAGCAACATAAGCTGAATCTTTTCCACCTGATGACGGCACCACACAATCATATCTTTCATTACCGCTTCTATGTTTATCCAACAACTCAAGTAATTCTTTTTCTCTAATATCCCAATCAATTTTATTCTTATATTCAAAATATCTACATGCACTGCAGACGCCTTCTGAATCAATAACTATTCTAGGTCGTTGATTTGAAATTACACATTTTTTACAAAAATGTACTTCTCTTGGTAAATTATATTTTTTTGTTATATCTATTTTTTTAATCATATTTTAGTTGCACTAATTATAATTTCTTTTTCAAAAGTACTAAATATTTTAAAATTTGAAAATCCAACATCATCAATTTTAAATCCATTATTTTTTACCATATTTATAAATTCTTTTTTCTCAGGAAAGAACATTTTTAGATTAAAATTATTTTTTGGATTAGTTGTATAGAGATTTTTTTCCTTGCTTACAATCTTATAATTATGGTTATCTTTTAAATTACTATCTACTATTAGTTTTCCATTTTTTTTTAACAATTTATTAAATTGATTTAAATAAAATTGTGCTGTTTTTTTATTTTTAAAATTATTTAAAACCGAAAGACAGATAATATAATCAAAAGTATTTAACTTTTTTTTAAAAAATTTTTGATCTTTGATGAGATTAATTATTTCAAAGTTTTTTCTTAATTTAGACTTTTTAATTTTTTCTTTTACTTTTTTCAACGCATTAATTGAAATATCACAAAAAGTGACTTTATAACCATTTTTTAAAAAATGAATACCATTTGCACCCGGTCCACAACCAAAATCTAACACAAGTCCTTTTTTTTTAAAAAATATTTTTTCAATTCTTACAAGTTCAATACTTGGATAACTTTTATCATATCCTGATTTATAAGTATCTTCGTATGAATTAATTGTTTGTTTTAGAATTTGCAATTAATAGCCTTTTTGTTTTGATACTAAATAATTTATTTTTTTATTTTTTACATAAGCATCAATATTATCATAAATAAGTTTTGTTCTTCTCTGATTATCAGTAGTCACACCTGCTAAATGATCTGTTAGTAAAAAATTATATTTTTTGTTGTACTCAATTTTATTTTTCATTTTAAATGAGCCAGTATTATCTATAGCTATTCCAAATAATTTTTTAGTTTTTATAAATTTTTTTAAATCTTGAATATTTATTGTTTGATCTCTAGAAACACTTAAAAAAATAGATAATTTTTTCATTGAATTAAAAATTTTTTTATTAAAAATATTTTTAGTAACTTTAGTTAATGGTAAAGAATTTATAACTACATCATAATTACCAATTATTCTACCTAAACTTTTTAGATTAAAGTTTTTATTAATGAATGATTTTTTGGTGAATGAGTGATCAACCGAATCTATTTTAGCGCCAAAAATATTTAATTTTTTAGATATTTCTGTTCCAATACCTCCTAGTCCAACAACTAAAATTTTCTTATCTAATATTTCTGTTGGTCTATGGGTATATTTATTACAATTAAATTGATCAAACAATCCTCGGGATAAAGACAAAAGCATTGCTAAACAGTGCTCAGAAACATTTGGACCTTGTATTTTTTTTCCTGCTGTAAGTTTAAAATGATATGATTTTAAAAAAGGTTCACATTCATCAACACCCGCTCTGGTTAAATGTACCCATTTTAATTTTTTGAATATCTTAAATTTATATTTTAAAAAAATAGATAAGTTTTTTTTTACTGGATATTCATATAAAACAAGCAGAGCATCTATACTTAGAATTTCTTTTGTAAAAAAATTTTTATCATTAACATCAACAAAATTAAATTTATTATATTTTTTTTTGACTTTTGAAAGCTCACGCTTTTTAAATCCAACAATACCAATTATTTTTTTCATATTAATCTGAAAGCACTCTTTAAAAGTTTTAAACCATTTATTCCACTCTTTTCTGGATGAAATTGACATCCAATAATATTATCAGACTGAATTATTGCAGGGATTTTTACGTCTTGGTATTTGCTATATGCGATTAGATTTTCAGGATTTTCTAAAGAAGCCATGTAAGAGTGCACAAAATAAAAACTTTTTTGGTTTAAATCTTTAAAAATAAAATCTTTAGATAATAAATTTTTTCGGAAATAAATTTCTTCCCAATCTATATGAGGAATCTTAAATTTAGAACTTTTTAAATTGCTTTTTATAAGTATGTTGGCACCTTTAATAATATCTAAACCTTGATTTTCACCCATTTCATAACTCTTGGTTAATAGCAATTGCATTCCTAAACAAATTCCTAAAATTGGTTTTTTTTTGACTGTAGAATATTCCTTTAGGGCATTAATTAAATTTCTTTGTTTAAGTAAATTCATAGCATTTTCAAATGCGCCTACTCCAGGGAGAATTAAAAAATTGGAATTTTTTAAACTTTTTTCATCATCACAAAATTTTACATCTAAACCGGACTCCATTACTGCACGTTTTAAACTCAAAATATTTCCACAACCATAATCTAAAATACTCACTGATTTCATTTTCAAAAATTTCTCACTTTCAAACCTAATTGTTTTGCTTTGTCTCTGATTGAACTCAAATCTATTTTATTAAAATGGATTGCATCTGCTATTACAATACCATCAACATCTAAGTTGGATATTTTCTCAATATCATTTAAACTTCCGAATCCACCACTTGCTAATAGAGGTAAATTTACTGCAGATGTAACAGCATCAATTAAATCAAAATCAAAACCTTTTGAAGTGCCTTCTTGATCAATTGATGTTAATAAAATTTCTCCAGCTCCATTGTCAGCATTTTTTTTAGCCCAATCTACAACATCTATTCCCGTATCTTGCCTACCACACTCAATATAAGCCTCCCACTTTTTCTCATTAATTTTTTTAGCTTCTATTGATAAAACTATTGCTTGAGAGCCAAATCTTTTTGATAAAACTTTAATTAAATTCGGATCTTTAATTGCTGCAGTATTTATTGCTATTTTATCAGCACCTGAATCAAAAATTTTTAAAGCATCATCGATTGATCTTATTCCTCCACCAACAGTAAATGGTATGAATATATTTTTTGAAGCTTGTTTTATAATTTCGTAGAGACTATTTCGATTATAAAGACTAGCTACTAAATCCATAAATATTAATTCATCAGCTCCTTCAGAATAATATTTTGATGCGTATAAATTTGGATCCCCAACCACTTTTAAGCCCTCTAAATTTCTACTTTTGATCAAATTAAAATTCTTAATATCTAGTCTTGCTATAATTCTCATTTGCGTTTTAGAAAAAATTCATTCTTTTTGCCTTATCAAAATCTGCAACATAATCAATGTCTACTGATCTATTTTTTGGCATTTTATAATTGGTAAACAAGTCATTTTTGAAAGTCTTTGTCTTCCTATATTCATCAATCTTACTTATATAAATTGCACCATTTGGAACAAAAGTTTTTTCAGTCACTGAAATTAAACTCTTTTTATTTTTATAAATAACTTTTTTTAGTGAACTTTCTATGTCAAAAATATTTCTTAAAGGAGATGTTGGCTGCAAATAGATGAAATAATCATATTTTTTTTCTATATTATCCAAAACATCTACTATTACTTCACTTGCTTTAGTTTTGTCTGTTGCAAATTTTTCTGGCCTTAGTCTAAAAAAAACACTTTTAGTATGTTCAAATCTAAGCGAAATTTTTTTATTTTCTGATGAAATTATTATTTTATCTATTAATTTACATTTTTTTGCTAATTTAAGTGTATTTAAAAATAGGGGCTTTCCTTTGAAAGTCCTTAAATTTTTATACCTTAATCTTTTACTACCTAATCTTACAGGTATAATTGCTAATATAGATTTACCTAATATCATTTTTCTTAAATAGATTATTCATTAGGAGTTAAAAAATTATCCCAACTACCTAAATCTTGCCATTCATCATCAGCAATCGGAAAGATTCCAATTTTATATTTTTTTTCAATAAGTTTTGATATTAATTGATCCATCCCAATTTTTTCATTTTTTTTAATCATTTTTATTGATTTTTTGTTAATTACATAAAGACCAGTATTAGCTAAATGTGTTGTGGATGGTTTTTCAATAATTTCTTTGAGAGTACCATTTTTTTTAATAACACAAGATCCATAATTAAATACTTGCTTCTTTTTAGCAACTACAACTGTTAAATCATTTTTGTTTTCTATATGATAATTAAGCAAGGATATATAATCACACCTTATTATAGTATCGCAATTGATTACAAAAAAGTTCTGGCTTTTTTTTTTTATTAACTTGTATAAAGAGCCCGCTGTACCAAGTGATTTACTTTCATACATAAAGCTTACTTTTATATTTTTTATTAAATCAGAAAAATATGCTTTCATTAAATTACTTTTATATTTAATTGTTAATATAAAAGTATTTAGGCCATATTCTTTGAACCTCGAAATAATGTGTTCAACTAAAGATTTTCCTTGATAAGGAATCAATGGTTTTGGTAAAATAGCTGTATGCGGTAACAATCTCTTGCCTTCGCCACCTGCCATAATAATTACTGGAACTTTTTTTAAATCAAATTTAGAATTTCTTTTATTATTATTATCTGTTTTTGACAAATTTTTACTTTTAAGATCAATAATTTTTTTTTTTGAATTTACTATTGGAATTACTGAATAAGTTTTGAATAATTGATCAGAGATTTTTATTTTTTTCTTATTATTTTGATTAATATAAAAAGGTTTTTTGTTATAAATATTAGATATTTTATCCTCGAAATCTAATCCCTTAATTATAGATCTTCTAATATCACCATCAGTTAGGGTTCCTAAGAGTTTACCAACATGGTTTTGAACAACTAAGCACTTATCAGGATTTCTGTTCAAGAAATTTAGGGCAGATTTTAGATTTTCATTTTGTTTAATTAGATAATATTTAAACATTTAATTATTAGATTGGTTAAATTTTTTATTCAAAATTTTCTTGTTTGTTCTTAATTTTAAAATTAAATTACATATATTATCTACAGATATTTTAGGCTCATAATGATTTTTTAGTCTTTTGATAGATTTTAAAAATTTCCCAGAATTCACTTTTTTTATTGCATTTAAAATATTTAAATATTTATAATCACAATTAACAATATTCTTCCCATGAATTTTACCATCTTGCCTAGTTCCTAAATTAACTACTGGCAAATTAAAACTCGCAGATTCTACAATTCCACTAGATGAATTTCCTACCATAGCCACACATTTTTTTAACAATGTAGGATATAAAGAAGATGATAAATTTTTTAAAAAGATATATTTTTTTGAATTTTTACAAAAATTTGAAATTGAATTAATTATAATTTTATGACCATAGTCAGAGTTTGGGTAAGTGAAGATCACTTGCATCTTTGTTTTTTTAAGTGCTTTTAACAAGTTTTTGATGTCATTTCTAAGGTTAAAATTATCTAATGTCGTTGGATGAACTGTAACCAATAGTGTTTTATCTCTCAAGTCTAATTTTAAAATTCTTTTCACCTGGGTATTAGTTAAAATTTTTTTTTTTTTTAAGTTTTTAATATTCAAAATACCAATTGTTTTAACTCTCCAGTTTTCCTCACCCATTTTTAAAATTCTTTTGGAATAAACCTTATGTGCAGTTAGATGAAAATGGCTCATTTTTGTTATTGAATGTCTTACAAGTTCATCAATTGCACCATAAGTAATTGCTCCTCCATAAAAATGAATTATAGGTATATTGAAAGGTATGGCTGAAATTGGAGCTGCTAACATTTCATATCTATCGCCAAGAGCAATAACTATATGTGGTTTTTTTTTTGCAATAACTTTGGTAATAAATTTTATCTCATTGGCTAAATTTTCTGCAATAGATTTAGGATTATCACCCAGTTTATTATTTATAACTCTTTTTTGTAAATTAAATTTTTCTAAATATTTGTAAGTTTTACCAAAAACAGATAAATAATGAACATAAGACCCAATTGTTATAAGTTCCACATTTGCATGATCACGTAAATGTTTTAAAATAGGTTCATACCTATCTATATCCGATCTACCAACTGAATAAGCTAAAATTTTAGTTTTCATTAATTTGAGTTGACATTAGTGTTTTTAAATAAAAAAGGGCTACTTGGTAAATTCAATGCTTTATCAAATATTTCATTAGAATTATCTAAATTATCTGATTGGCAAGTACTGTAAATTTTAAGGCTATGAAGAGGTCTCCATAAATTTCTTAATCCCAAACCAACTTTATTCATATCAGATATAAATGATTGTTTTTTTTTTTGGTTTTTGAATATTGCTGTTATAAGCCAATAATTGATTTTAGAATTTTTTGGTTCATCTAATATTAAACAATAATTATTTTTTTCTAATTTTAATTTATAAAATTTATGGTTCAAACGTTTGGATTTAATTATTTTATTTATATTTTCTAATTGTGCACAACCAAGAGCAGCTGATAAATTTGTCATTCTATAATTAAAACCAATTTGATCATGCACATGATCATTCTTTATTTTTAATTTCGAATGAGTAGATATATGTCTAAAATATTTTTCTTGATTTTTTTTCTTCGCTAATATTACTCCACCACCTCCAGTAGTAATTATTTTATTTCCATTAAAACTTAAAATGCCAAAATCACCCCAGGTGCCTAAATGTTTTTTCTTATAGAATGATCCTAACGCCTCGGCCGCATCTTCTATCATTAGTAAATTATATTTTTTACAAATAATTTTCAACTTATCAACTTGTGCCGGAAATCCGTAAAGATGAACAACTATAAGAGCCCTTAATTCTTTTTTTGTATATTTATTTATTGTTTTGCCATTTTTAAAAATACAGATTTTTTTTAAATATTTTTCTAGTTTAATTGGACATACCCCTAAAGTCTTTTTTTCGATATCAACAAAGTTAGGTTCAGCATTACAGTATTTTACAGCATTAGCAGTCGCAACATAAGTTAGACTAGGTAATAAGATCTCGTTTTTTTCATTAATATTGAGATAGTGTAAAATTAAATGTAAAGCTGCTGTGCCTGAATTTAATGCAACTGAAAAATTTGATTTTGTATATTGACTTATTTTTTTTTCAAATTTTTTTACAAATTCCCCAACGTATGATACGTAACTTGTTTTTATACACTCTTTTAAATATTTTATTTCATTTCCTATAAATATAGGTGTGTGGAGTTGTTTACTTCTTGTTTTAAAAATTTTTTTTAAATCATTTATTATCATTTTTGGTTTTTTATTTTTTTTCATGATAAGGAAGATAATTTTATTAATGAGTTTTTTTTAATATAATATTTTACTTTTTTATTAATTATTTTTTTTACTTCTAAGGGACTTAATCCTGTTCCAGGTCTTTTGAAGGATATATTTTTCTCTAAAATTTTATCACCTTTATTTAAATCAATATTAGTTATACAACTTTTTTTTGATGCTAGAGAATTCAACTTTTCTTCTTTTGTAATAACTTTTTTTTCTATTCCTAAAATACTCTCTGTTTTTCTTATTAATTCTATAAGTTTTTTAAATTCTTTTATATTAAGAGAAGCTTTATGATCTGGACCATCCCATTTCTTGTTTAAAGTTACATGCTTCTCAATTACTTTTGCCCCTAATGATACAGCTGTTAGAGAAGGTAATAAATCTAAGGAATGATCAGAAAATCCAACGTCATAATTAAATTTTCTTTTTAAGGTATTCATGAAATTTAAATTTAAATTTTTTATTTTTGTTGGATAATTGCTTACACAATGTAAAATAATTATATCTTGTTTGTGAAACTTATTTAAAATTTTTAGGCTTTTTTTAATATCTGAGATATTTGACATACCTGTTGATAGTAAAATGGGTTTTTTTTTTCTTGAAATAAAGTTTAGTGTATCCAATGAATGAATTTCACCAGATGCAATTTTAAAAAAAGGAAAATTAGTATTTTTAAATAAAAATTTTAAACTTTTCAAATCAAATGCGGAACAAATAAAATCAACTTTGTATTTTTTGCATTCTTTATATAGAGATATAAAATTACTGTGTTTTAAAAGTCTCTTTTTTGCAAGAGTTAGTATATTTTTAAATCTATTTTTTTTGCTCTGTTGATATTTTGGCTTAAATGCATCATTTGAAAAAATTTCTTCTGCTATTCCAATTTGAAATTTTACCGCATCAACACCTATTGAGGATAATTTTTTGATATATTTTTTTGCAATCTTTAAAGAACCTTGATGATTTGGCCCCACTTCAGCAATGATATAAGTTTTCTTTAAATTCATTTGTGTTTGTAAATAGAAATTCCTTTTGTAAATATAATACTTGAGTCATTGTTTTTTTTAGTGAAAAAAATTTTTTTATTTGGATTTTTAATTAATGACAAAATCTTATCAATATAATTGTAACCATATAAATGAGTGAAAGGATAACCGCCACCTATTCTACAATTTATATCCAAAATAAAAATTTTGTTATTTCTATATATAAAATCTACATCAATTATACCAGTATGTTTTAAAAAATAACTAAGCTTTTTTGCAAAAATTTCAAAAATTTTATTTTTTACAATTTTAGCTTTATCTGTATCACCCGATCTAATTAAAATTTTTTTTCTGCAGCAATGATGTAAATAATTTCCATTTAAATCATTCAGAATATCTAACCCATATTCATCACCTTTTAAATATTTTTGAAAAAAAAATTTTTTTTCATTTTTACGTGGTATTTCCCATTTTTTTAAAATTAAAGATTGAGACTTACTTCCACTTCCAAATATTTTCTTTTTAATTACAGGCAGATTTTTAGTTATTGATGAAAAATCAACCAGGTTTGGGGAATAAAAATTACTTTGTAACAATGTTTTTGACATTAATATTTTATTTTTACAAGTACGGATTAAACTCAAGTTAGAAATGATTATTTTTATATTTTTTTTTTCATAAAAACTTTTTTCTTTAGCAAGTAATTCTAATTCCCATTCAGATATAGGAAAAACAACATTAATTTTTTTTTTTAAAATAAATTTTCTTAAGAAAAATTTAAATTTTTTTTTATTTGTAACTTTAGGACAAATATAGTTTTTAGTTTTTTTAGAAACTTTAAACGATGGAATAAACTTATCTGAATCAATTAAATATATGTCAAGATTATATTTTTTTTGGATATCTAGAAAAAAGTTAACCACATAATCTCTTCTGCCGGGGTTAACTAAAAGTATTTTCATCATTTTTAAGTTCCTTTTTTAATTCATCATATTCTTCCATTTTCCTTTTCATAAAACTTATAGTGAGATTAGTTTTTTGCATAATTCCTTTGGGAGTTAATATGTAGGCATAATTTAGTTTTCTTGGGTTTTGTTTGAAATTAATTACCTTTATATAGCCCTTATTTTTAAGAGCTTTTATACAGTAATTCAATTTTCCCAAGCTAAATCCAAGTTTTTTTGCCAATCCTCTTTGGGAAATTTTATTTTCATCATAAATTTTTCTCAAAACATTTAAATAATCTTGATTTTTTTCGTTATTGTTCATATGTTGAACAATACTACCAATTTTTATAAGAGTAAAGATATTTTTTATTAACAATGAAAATTTATAAATCATTAAATCAAAAAAAATATTTATGTGGAATTATTGGATATCCATTAAACAAGCCAAGATCTATTCCTATTTGGCAAAAATTTTTTAAAAAAAAAAATATAAATGCTCAAATGTTACCTTTTGAGGTTAATCCTAAAATATTTAACAAATTTGTTAAAAATTTAAAAAAAAATAAAAATTTTTTAGCTATGGCAGTGACAATGCCCTATAAAAAAAAAATTATAAATCATTTAGATGAATTAGATGAGTTTGCAAAAAAAACTCAATCTGTAAATTTAGTAGTAAAAAAGAATAAAAAACTTATTGGTCACAACACAGATATTTATGGAGCACATCAATCAATTAAGAAAAATATTCAAAAATTTTCAAATATAATAATTATTGGTTTAGGAGGAACAGGTCAGGCAATTTTTAATTATTTATTTAAAACATATAAAAAAAAAATTTACACTCTTATCTCTAGTAGGTATATTTTTAAGTCTAAAAATGTGAGAATATATAAATATTTGAATAATGATTTGTTAAAAAAAAAATCTTATATCATTAATTGTACACCACTGGGAAGTGATTTAGAAAAAAAACTTTTGTATAAATCACCAATTGAAAAAAAATTTTTTCAAAAAATCTCAAAGAAGACCAATATATTTGATATTATTTATTCTCCAAAAAAAAATATTTTGAGTAAATTTTGTAAAGCCAAAAAAATAAATTATATGAATGGATTAAAAATGAATACATTGCAGGCCAAACAAGCGTTAAATATTATATTTAAAGACTTTAAATAGGTAAATGAAATTCATATTTTTACCACCTAGGAAAAAAGAAATCGCACTATTTGATGCTGAAGGCCTTAAAGATGCTAGATATATTTTAAATAAAAATGATTATGAAATTATATATTGCAGAAAAGAAATAATTAATATTTTTATTTTGTTGAAAACTATTATTAAAAAAAATTTTTTTTTAAAAAAATAGATTATTTCAATCAGTATATTAAAGAAATTAATCCAAAATTAATAATTACATTTAATGATAATAATGAATTATTTTTCAAGGTTAACAAAAAAAAAAAGATATAGTATTGCAGTCCAAAATGGTTCAAGAAGTTATCATAATGATATTTTAAATAACTTTAAGTTTATTAAAACCAAGTATAAGATTAATAAATATTTCGTATTTAACGAGTACTACAAAAAAGAATTTTCCAAATTTATTGATGCAAACTTTATAACTTTGGGCTCATCATTTAATAACAATTTTAAAAAAAAATTTTTTAAATATAAAAATAATGCTCTTTATATGTCTACATTTTCACATTCCACATATCAAAAGTTTAAAAAGGATAAAGAAAAATTCAATGATTTTTACCAAAAGGAAATTTCTTTTCTTAAAGAAATAAATCGTGAACTTATAAAAAAAAATATCAAACTTTCAATCTTAGGAAAATTCAAGAATTATTCAAAAAAACAAATTGAAAAAAAATTTTATAAAGTAAGTGGAATTCAATTTATTGAAAATTATGAAGGTAGAAAGACTTTTGATATTGCCTCAAAATATGAAATTGTTATTGGTTATTCAGCATCCACTCTTACTCAAGAAATGTTGGCTAGAGAAAAAAAAGTAATTGTTCTTAACAGAGATTTTAATTACTACCCTTTCACAACAAAAAAATTTGGTTTTTTTGATGGTTTACCTGATGAAGGTGATTTTTGGTTAAATTCAGGAAATAAATTAAAATTTATGAACCTTTTTGCTAAACTTAAGAAACTGTCTAAATTAGATTGGAAAAAAATTTTGATAAAACACAAAAAGTTCATTTGCCATTACGATTATTCGAACAAAAAATTAAAAAATCAAATACAATATGTTTTAACAAATTTTAAATTAAAATAATATGGAATCAAATAAAATTATAAACAAAGTTCAAGAAGATGGTTTTTGTGTAATAGAAAACTTTTTAAACTCAAAAGATCTAGAACTACTTGATAAACTGACTAAAAATTATTCTGTAGAAAAAGGAAATAATCTTGGAAAGTATGTTGTAGATTACAAAAGTTTTCTAATTAAATTATTTAAATTTGATTTAAAAAAAATATATATTTCTTTTTTATTAAATAATTTTGCTGATAAAAATAATTTTAAAAAAATGTCAAATAAGATTCTTAGTTGTGATACTGAAATATCGAATATAGATACATATTATAATAATATTACATCTGAGCCAGTTTTAGATTGGCATTGTGATTTATCTAATAAATCTTCTTCAAAAAGGGGAAAAATAATTAATCCAGAAATGGTATCGATAAAGTTTTTTTTTTATTTAACAGATGTGTATACAAATAATGGGTGTCTCTCATATATTCCAGGAAGCCATATAATTGTAAAAGAATTAGGGCGATTAATTTTTTTAAAAGAAATAGATTATGAATATTATTGGTCTCTAAAGGCTTTGACAGCAGTTATTAAAAGAGATGATGTAAGAAAAAAATTAGAAAAAAAAATTAATTATGAGTTGATTGAAAAGTTTCTTTATAACTCTGACAAAATTCTTGTAGAAAAAAAAAATGAGATTTTCGATTTACCTTTAAAAAAAGGAGGACTTGTAATTTTTAATGAATATGGAGTTCACAGAGGATCAAAAATTTTGAGAGAACCAAGGAAAGTAATAAGATTTTTTTATAGAAAAAAAGGAATAAATGAAAAATATCGCTACAATTAGACAGTGTAAAATTAAATTTAAAAAAAAAATAAATCCTAAAATTTATAATTGGGTATGCGCAGCAGCAGAGGATGGATTGACATCAGATAATAATTTCGAAGCACTAAAACAAATAATAATTAAACCGAAATTATTATCTAGAACAGGATTTCCTGATTGCTCAAGTAGTTTTTTTGAAACAAAAATAAAATTCCCTATTTTATTAGCACCGATGGGACATCAAACACAATTCCACAGAAATGGTGAAATTGAAACATGCAAAGGAGCCTCAAAATCAAATATTATTTGCTCTTTTGGTACACAATCAAGAATGAAATTGGATGATATTAGGAAGAATAATAAAAATGCAAAATTAACTTGGACAGTTTTTCCTTTTGGAGATCTGAATTGGATAAAAAATCAGATAAATAATGCTGAAAAAAATAATGCTCTTGCAATAGTCTTATGCTTAGATGCGAATGTTAGATCACATAGATACTTGGATATAGAAACTTTCTATGATGCTAGAAAAATTGGAAAACGCACAAACCCCATTTCTCCAAATCCAGAAAAATCATATTATTATGATTGGAATTTAATAAAAAAATTATCAAAATTTACAAAACTACCTTTAATTTTAAAAGGTATACTAACTTACAGTGATGCCATAAAAGCAATTGAAAATGGTGCTAAAGGTATTTGGATATCTAATCATGGAGGAAGAATGTTTAATTCAGGATTAAGCACTTCGCATGCATTATTTGAAATAAATAAAAAATTAAAAAACTATAAAATTTTGAAAATTGTAGATGGAGGTATAGAAAAAGGAAGCGATATCATTAAATATTTATGCTTAGGGGCTGATCTAGTAGCAATTGGAAGACCAGCGATATATGGTTTAGGGGTCAATGGTAGCTTTGGTGTATATAAAATTTTTGAAATTTTAAAAAAAGAACTTAAAACTGCGATGATAAATGGTGGATTTAAAAATTTAAAATCTTTTAATCAAAAAAGATTGATTTTAGGTAAGTTTAAAAATTTTTCTGGAATATAATTTAAAAATGAAAATTAAAAAAAAAACATTATGTATTATTCCTGCTAGAGGTGGTTCAAAAGGTCTGAAAGGAAAAAATATACAAAAGGTAGATGGTAAACCTTTAATTTTTTATCCAATTAAATCAGCAATTAAAAGTAAAGTTTGTGATGATATTTTTGTTTCAACAGATGATGAAAAAATAGCAAAAGAGGCAATTAAGTTTGGTGCACAGGTTCCTTTTCTAAGAAAAAAAAAATTTTCAGGGGATCTTGTTTCGACTGAGGAAACGCTTAAAAATGCTTTAGAAGAATTTGAAGCATTTAAAGAAACGAAATATGATATTTGTGTTTTTTTAACTTGTACTAATATCTTTAGAAAATATTCATTTATAACGAAAGCAGTCCAGAACCTTAAATCCTCAAACTTTTTAGAAAGTTCTTTTGTTGTGAAAAAAATTTACAAACATTTTTGGCATGTTGATAAAAAAAAATTAAAAAAAGTTTTACCTTGGATGAAAGAATATACATC
>MDSZ01269827.1_pt1 | contig 20366 bp, 17 predicted proteins | sample 811201 | NCBI WGS metagenome assembly MDSZ01 (sample SAMN05326647, study PRJNA326480) | marine metagenome | isolation source: seawater | place: Indian Ocean: North | collected 2010 | reverse complement strand
GGGCACCATCGTGTCGCTGTTCACGGCCTTGCCGGGGGCTTTCGTGACGGTGCTGGCAGGGCTGGCCCTGCTGGGCGCCATTGCCAATAACCTGGCCGCCGCCATGGCGGACACGGAGCACCGGGAGGCGGCGCTGGTTGCCTTTATCGTGACCGCGTCGGGGGTGTCGTTCTGTGGCTTGTCCTCGGCCTTCTGGGGCATCGTCGTAGGCTATCTTTTCTATCGGGTCTTGCGACGCGACTGACGGTCGCGGCGCACCGTTCCGGGGAATTCGGGCAATTTTTGCATGGAATCGGTGCAAATGGCCGCCCATGGCCGGATTGGGTTTGCCCGGGTTGTGCAAATTGCACATTATTCAGGGTGGGCCCGGCGAATCGGGGGCCGGTATCGGGTGTATGGCATGAACGTTGCCATTCCTCGGGTGGTTACTCACAAAAGGGAGAGATGGCAATGAGCACCCAAGTTACCCCGCAGGAACAGGATTACCCCCTCAGTCCGGTACCCATGGACCAACGCAAGAGCCTCTGGTCCATGGGGCTGGTCCTGCTTGGCTTTACCTTCTTCACCGCCACCATGTGGGCCGGCGGCAGCGTCGGTGTCGCCTTCGATTTTTCCACCATGCTGCTGGTTCTGGCCACAGGCAATCTGCTGCTGGGCGTGTACGCGGCGGTCCTGGGCTATATCGCCGCCAAGACCGGTCTGAACACCGCGCTGATGAGTCGCTTCACCTTCGGTGAGCTGGGCAGCAAGCTGTCTGACTTTATCCTGGGCTTTACCCAGATCGGCTGGTATGCCTGGGGCACCGCCACCATGGCGATCTTGCTGGTTAAGCTCACCGGCCTGCCGGAAAGCTGGACCACACCGCTGATGGTGGTGTTTGGCTTTGGTTTCTGCGTGACGGCCTTCATCGGTTACCGTGGCCTGGAGTGGCTGTCGCGGTTTGCGGTGCCGGCGATGATCATCCTGGTGGCGGTCAGCATGACCATCGCTACCGACGATGCCGGCGGCCTCTCGGGTCTGCTCGCGATTACGCCGACTGGGGACCTGTCCGTGGCCGCGGCGATCACGCTGGTGTTTGGGACCTTCGTCAGTGGCGGCACCCAGGCCACCAACTGGACCCGGTTCGCCACTTCCGGCAAGACCGCGGTGGTGGCCACGCTGCTGGCGTTTTTACTGGGCAATGGCCTGATGACCCTGATCGGCGCGTTTGGCGCGCTGGTGTATCAGCAGGCGGACATCGTCGACATCATGGTGGCCCAGGGCCTGGCGACACTGGGCATTCTGATGCTGTTCCTGAACCTGTGGACGACCCAGGACAACACCGTTTACAACTTCGCGGTGGCCGGCTGCAACCTGCTGCGCACCCGTCGTCGCCGGCTGGTGACGGTGGGCGGCGCGGCGATCGGCACGGTGCTGGCGGTGATGGGCATGTATGAGTGGCTGATTCCGTTCCTGGTGCTGTTGGGCACTTTCATTCCGCCCATCGGCGGCGTCATCATGGCCAGCTATTTCATCGGCTACCGGCGCCAGTATCCGGCCCTGGACCAAGTGACCCTGCCGGCGTTCAACCTGCCGGGGCTGGCGGCTTATGTGATCGGCTCCCTGGCGGCCTACACCTCGCCCTGGATCGCGCCCATTGTCGGCGTGCTGGTGGCGGCCCTGAGCTATGGCCTGTTGCTGCTGGTCACCGGCGCGGTGCGCGAGCGCCGGGCCCAGGTCCTGGGTAGCCTGTAATCCATGGTTCTGCGATGCCGCGACATTCCGGCACTTCCGGGCCTGGACGCGATCCGGCTGCGGGGCGGGGCATCGGGGGCGGACCGACCGGTTCGCTGGCCCTACGTGGCGGAGAACCGGTCGTTCAGGGACTGGGTCAAGGGGGGCGAGCTGGTGTTCGTGACCGGCATCAGCCGCCACCGCAGTCCCCAGAACTTGGCCGAGTGCCTCTACGAAGGCCGGGAATGCGGCATTTCCGGGCTGGTGGTGCTGACCGGGGATGCCTACATCGGCCTGCTGCCGAGCCGGTTGTGCCAGCTGGCGGACGAACTGTCCCTCCCGCTGTTCGAGCAGCCTTACTCCCTGCCGATGGTGGACGTCACCGAGGCAATCGGCCGGGCCATCGTGTCGGCGGAACGCCAGGACGGCGCCGCCCGGACCCTTGCCGACGCGATTGTCGCGGATCTAGGCCGGGAACGGTTGCGGGTGCTGGTCGAACGGTACCTGGGAGAGGACCCGGCCGGAACGGACGGCGAGTTGCTGGACGCCTGGCTGTGTCACCGGGGCAACCAGAGCCTGATGGCGGAAGCCCTGGGCTGCCATCGCAACACCATCCGAAACCGGCTCCATCGGCTCGCCGGGCCCGCGCCCGGCGGCCGCGATGGGCATGAACACTTCAAGACACGGCTGCTGGCCCATCTGCTGCTGGATGCGGAGGGCCTGGCGAGCCGCTTACAGGAGAACATATGAACGATCGAGTGGATGCCATTGTGAACGCCCGGCTGCAGGGCAAGGAAGGGCTGTATCGGCTGGCCATCGCCGGCGACCGGTTTGCCGAGATCACCCCCCAGCCCGGGACGGTTCCCGGCGACGACCGGACGCTGGACGCCGCCGGCAATCTGGTGGCGCCACCGTTCGTGGAGCCCCATATTCATCTGGATGCCGCGCTGACGGCGGGCGAGCCCCGCTGGAACCAGAGTGGGACCTTGTTCGAGGGCATCGAATGCTGGGCCGAGCGTAAGGCGCTGTTGTCCCGGGACGACGTGCTCGCCCGGGCTGAGCAGACCCTGCGACTGTTCGCGGACCACGGCATTCAGTATGTCCGGACCCATGTCGACGTCACCGATCCGCAGCTGACGGCGCTGAAAGCCATGCTGGAGGTACGGGAGCGGACGGCGGATCGGGTGGATCTGCAGATTGTCGCCTTTCCCCAGGAGGGCATCTGGTCCTTCCCCGCCGGTCGGGATCTGATGACCGAAGCTCTGCGCCTGGGCGCGGACGTGGTGGGCGGCATTCCCCATTTTGAATTCACCCGTGATGACGGCGTGGCCTCCGTGCGCTGGCTGGTGGAGCTGGCCCACAGGCACGACCGGCTGGTGGATGTTCACTGCGACGAGATCGACGACCCTGCCTCCCGGTTCCTGGAAGTGCTGGCGGCGGAAGCGTTGCGGCTGGACTACGGTTCCCGGGTCACGGCCAGCCACACCTGCGCCATGGGCTCCTACAACGATGCCTACTGCAGTCGGCTGTTCCGGTTGCTGAAGAAGTCGGGCCTGCGCTTTCTGTCGATGCCCACCGAAAGCCTGCACCTGCAGGGGCGCTTTGACAGCTATCCCAAGCGCCGGGGGCTGACGCGGGTCCCGGAGTTGCTGGAGGCGGGGTTGAGCGTTGCGTTCGGCCAGGACTCGATCCGGGACCCCTGGTATCCCCTGGGCAACGGCAACCTGCTGCGGACCCTGGATGTTGGGCTGCATGCCTGCCACATGCTGGGGATGAGCTGGATCGAACGCTGTCTGGAATTGGTCACCGACAACGGCGCCGCAGCCCTGGACCTGGACCAATATGGCATCGCCCCCGGGCTGCCGGCACGCTGCATGGTGCTGCAGGGCCGCTCGCCCTACGAGGTGCTGCTGGGGCAGTATCCGGTGATGGCCTCGGTGCGCGACGGCCGGGTGCTGGTACGCCGGGCGCCGGTGACGACGGCCTCGGCGTACTGAGGCGGCAGTGGGCTATCGGGAGTGGCTGAGCGCGGCGGCGACGGGCCTTGCTTGTGTGGTGCTGATCGCTCTGGTGGGCCTCCGACGCCAGCGGGTGGCGGCCAGCCGTGATGGTGGACCGATGGCCTAGCCGAAGCGGTCCCAATAGGGCGGGTTGCCAAAGTAGCCGTCCAGAAAATCCACGAAGCCACGCACCTTGCTGGGTAGCAGCCGACGGTGGGCGTAGACGGCATAAAGCGCCATCGGCTCGGGTTCGTATTCCGGCAGGATTACCGCCAGTTGCCCGGCCTGGATCGCGGCGCCGCACAGGAACGTCGGTTGCAGGACAATACCGGCACCGGCGATGGCTGCTGCCACCAGGACATCGCCGTTGTTGCTGACCAGTTCGCCATGGCCCGGGGTGCGCGCCTGGAGCCATCGGAACACCGGCTCGCGGCCGCTCGGATCCATGTAGCTGTAGTGTAGGTAGCGATGCGCCTTCAGGTGTTCCGGCCGCCGGGGCGTGCCGTGGCGCGCCAGATAGGCCGGCGCGGCACACATCACCAGACGCACCGGGGCCACGCGCCTGGCGATCAGCGACGAACTTTTCAGTCGGCCGATGCGCAACGCAACATCAAAGCCCTCCTCGACAATGTCGACCTTGCGGTCGTTCAGTTGCAGGTCGATATCCACCGCCGGGTGTGCCTGCTGGAAGTCCCTCAGCAGAGGCGCCAGATGCCGGATCGCGAACGACACCGGAGCACTGATGCGCAACCGGCCGCGGGCCTGGGCCTGGAGATCGCCGAGCTGGCTTTCCATGTCCTCGATTTCACCGAGCACCGCCTGGGCCCGCTGATGGTAGCGGGCGCCGGCCTCGGTGAGGTGGATCTTGCGGGTGGTCCGGTTGAGCAGGCGGGCCCCCAGGTGCTGCTCAAGCTGGGAAACGTATTTGCTGACCAGCTGGGGCGACAGCTCCAGCCGCTGTGCGGCCCGGGTGAAGCTGCCTTCGTTCACCACGGTGACGAAGGCGCGCATGGCATCGATTCGGTCCATGGGGTGTCCTTGGGCGTGTGCAAATCCAGATTATCAACATAATGTTTTTAATTAAGCAACGGAAGTGATCTTAGTCTTAGGTTTTGATGATAGTAAAGTGGTCTCATCCATCACGGCAAACACACATCGAGGTGACGATCATGACAACTTCCTTTACCCGGGCGCTGTTGGATTCCCGGGGCGGCAGCGCCGCCCTGATTCTGCGGGTGCCGGTCGGCCTGATTCTGGCGGCCCACGGTGCCCAGAAACTGTTTGGCTGGTTTGGCGGCTATGGTCTGGAGGCCACCGGCCAGTGGATGGCCAGCATCGGCCTGCAGCCGGGATTCCTGATGGCGCTGCTGGCGGGGGGCGCCGAGTTCCTCGGCGGTCTGGCTCTGGCACTTGGCCTGTTGACCCGTCCTGCGGCGCTGGTCACGGCCTTCACCCTGTTGGTGGCCATCTTCAGTGTGCACATCGGCAACGGCCTGTTCATGGCCAACAACGGCTATGAATACGCTCTGACACTGCTCGCCGCCACCCTGTCGCTGGCGATTCTGGGCGCGGGGCACTTCTCGGTCGATGGCTGGCTCTCCCGGCGTATAGCCGGCGACAACGGAACCCGGCACGACCTTCGCTCCCTGGCCTGACGGCGAGGCATCACACGAACCGGCGGGCCGGACCGGTCCGCCCAATCTGCGAGAGGAGACGGCACACATGCTGGTCAATGGTGTCTGGAAGGAAAACTGGCAGCCGGTTCAGGCCCAGGACGGGGAAGGGCGTTTCCTGCGCCAGAGCTCGGCGTTCCGGCACTGGGTCACGCCGGATGGCGCCCCGGGGCCGACCGGACGTGGTGGCTTCCGGGCCGAGCCCGGGCGATACCACCTGTACGTGGCCTATATCTGCCCCTGGGCCTCCCGGACGTTGATGGTCCGGGAGCTGAAGGGCCTGCGGGAGCTCATCGGTGTGACCGCGGTCAATCCCCGCCTGACCGATCAGGGCTGGCGGTTCGGCGGCTACCCGGGAGCGGATGAAGACCGCCTCAACGGTGCCTGTTACCTGCATGAGCTGTACACCCGGGCCGATCCTTCGTACACCGGTCGTGCCACGGTGCCGGTGCTGTGGGACAACCAGACCGGTACCATCGTCAACAACGAGTCGGCGGACATCGTGCGCATGCTCAACCGGGCATTCTCCGGCTGGGTCGACCAAGGGCCGGACCTGTATCCGCCGGATCTGGCGGATGCCATTGACGCCCTGAACGCCGAGCTGTACGAAAATCTGAACAACGGTGTCTATCAGGCCGGCTTCGCCACCACCCAGCAGGCCTACGAGGAGGCCTATCACAAGGTCTTCACGACGCTGGACCGGCTGGAAGCCCGCCTGGCCGATGGCCGTACCTATCTGTTCGGTGACCGCCTGACCGAGACCGACATCCGCCTGTTCGTGACCCTGGTCCGCTTCGACGCCGCCTACCACGGTTTGTTCAAATGCAACCGCAATACCCTCAAAGCCATGCCGGGCCTGCACGCCTACCTGCACCGGATTCTGGCGCTGGAGGGCGTGGCCCGGACTGTCGACCTGGACCACATCAAGGCCGGTTACTACTCCATCAAGGCACTGAACCCCGGCGGTATCGTTCCGGTGGGGCCCGGTGACCTGTAACCCTCCGGAGATCGACCATGGATATCCTGTATGTGTCCCACGGCGGCGGCCCGATGCCCCTGTTGGGTGATCCGAGCCACCGCGACATGGTGGACCGGCTCCGGGCGTTCGCGGCCGAGCTGCCCAGACCCTCGGCGATCCTGGTGATCAGTGCCCACTGGGAGGCGCCGGTCGCCACCGTCACCGGTGCCGCCCAACCGTCGCTGATCTATGACTATTACGGTTTCCCAGCCGAGGCTTACCGCATCGAATATCCCTGTCCGGGCGAGCCCGGGCTGGCCCGGCAGGTCCGGGATGCGCTGGCCGGGGCTGGCCTGCCGGTCCGGCTGAACGAGCGCCGGGGCCTGGATCACGGCGTCTTCGTGCCCCTCAAACTGATGTATCCGGAGGCGGATATCCCCTGTGTGCAGCTGTCCCTGGTGGACTCCTTGGACGCCGACACGCATCTGGCCATGGGGCAAGCTCTGCGGGCACTGGACCGGGAGCGGCTGCTGGTGATCGGTTCCGGTTTTTCCTTCCATAACATGCGGGCGTTCTTCGGCCCCGACCCCGCCGATATCCGGGCCCGCAACGACGCCTTCCACGACTGGCTGGAGCACACCTGTAGCGACCCGGATCTGCCCGAACCGGAACGGAGCCGTCGGCTGGCGCACTGGTCGCAGGCCCCCCATGCCCGGTTTTGCCACCCGCGCGAGGAGCACCTGCTGCCCCTGCATGTCTGCTATGGGCTTGCCGGCGGCCCGTGCGACCGTTCCGTGTCCGCCACGATTCTGGGCAAACGCGCGGCCATGTTCCATTGGGTTCTGCCGTGAGGATGGGGCCTGGCGCTGCCAGGGGGGCGCCGTTGCGCTAGACTACGGCGGATGTCGCGGCCGTACCGGCCGTGTTGATGACCAATCCCCTGGAGGACACTCGGGTATGATCAGCTGGGAAGATTTCGAGAAAGTCGAGTTGCGGGTCGGCACCATCGTGGATGTGCAGGCGTTTCCGGAGGCTCGCAAGCCGGCCTACAAACTGAAAGTGGACTTTGGCCCCGAGCTTGGCGTGCGCAAGTCCAGCGCCCAGATCACCGATTTGTACGACCGTGAGTCGCTGCTGGGCAAGCAGGTGCTGGCGGTCACCAACTTTCCGCCGAAACAGATTGGCCCGTTCCTTTCCGAGTGCCTGGTGACCGGCGTCCAGACCGAGGATGGCGCGGTGACGCTGGTGTCGCCGGACACACCGGTACCCAACGGACGCAAGCTGTTCTGATACGCCTCGGCCGGGCCCGGTAAAAAATCACCGGTGCCACGGCGAACCGGTGTACAGTCCCTGTATGGGAGGATGCGTGTGTGGCTAAGCTTCTGTCGGGCGCCCATGACCGTCTGATCAGCCCTGTCCTGATCGCCGGTTGCGTCATTATTCTGGTCAGTTTCGCGGTACGGGCGTCGTTCGGGCTCTTTCAGCTTCCGATTGCCCTGGAGTTTGCCTGGCCGAGGGAAGCCTTTTCCCTGGCGATTGCCCTACAGAACCTGTTCTGGGGCATCGGACAGCCGATGTTCGGTGCCTTCGCGGAGCGGTATGGGGATCGCAAGGCCATTCTCGTCGGCGGTGCCTGCTACATTGTCGGGCTGTTACTGTCGGCCTACGCCACCACCCCCGGCCAGCACCAGTGGCTTGAGATCCTGGTAGGGTTCGGTATTGCCGGCACGGGCTTTGGCGTTGTCCTGGCGGTGGTCGGCCGTGCCACACCGGCCAGGCACCGTTCCATGGCACTGGGGATCGCCACGGCGGCGGGCTCTGCCGGCCAGATCGTGGGGCCGCCGGTTGCCCAGGTACTGATGAGCCAGATGCCCTGGCAGTCGGTGTTCCTCGCGTTCGCCGGTTTCATTCTGGTGTCCATGCTGGCGGTGCTGTTTATCCGGGCCCCCAGGGCTGAGCCCACTGCGGGCGGGGATGAATCCATGGGCACCGTCGTCCGACGGGCACTGAGGGATCCGTCTTTCGCGTGTATCTTCATCGGTTTCTTCTCCTGCGGTTACCAGCTGGCGTTCATCACCGCCCATTTTCCGGCCTTCATCACCGAAATGTGCGGCCCGGTCACGCCGGACAGTCTGGTTTACCTACTGGGGGTGACCTCGGCGTCCGGGCTGGGGGCCGCCTCCATCGCGCTCATCGGGCTGTTCAACATTGGCGGCACGCTGATGGCCGGCTGGCTGGGCAACCGGTACTCCCGGAAATATCTGCTGGCGACGGTCTATCTGCTGCGTACCCTGGTGGCCGGTGCGTTCATTCTGACGCCGATCACGCCGGAGAGCGTGGTGCTGTTTTCCATCGCCATGGGCTCGCTTTGGCTGGCCACGGTGCCCCTGACATCCGGCCTGGTGGCGCACATCTACGGTCTGCGCTACATGGGCACGCTGTACGGGGTGGTGTTCTTTTCGCACCAGCTGGGGGGCTTCCTGGGCGTCTGGCTGGGGGGCGCCCTGTATGACATCTACCGGGACTACACCCTGGTGTGGTGGATCGGTGTGGGCGTGGGAGCCCTGTCGGCGCTCATCCATCTGCCCATCAATGAGCGGCCCTGGGCCCAGAGGGGCATGGCGGTCGCTACTTTCTAAAGCCGGGATCGTATAATTTCGGTGGCTTTGGGGTTGGCAACCAGAAGTAGCTGTTATCGGATGATTGTTACTTCGTGCGAATGTTATGTCAGACAATCGACTTTTCCGGTGGCAGCAGGAGCCCGGATTTACTTTCCCCCATCAGCCATGGTTGATTTGCCTCAATTACGTCTTTTAGAAATTGCCATAGCAAGCGTACGCGCATGAGTTGCCTCTGTTCGGCGCGAGCAGCAATCCAGAAATAGCGGCGGATATCTACGCTATCCGTCAGTAACGCCACGAGTGATGCCTCCTGTTCTGCCATGAAACAGGGCAGTACCGCCAGGCCGGCGCCGGCCTTTACCGCCTGCATCTGGGTGATTACGCTGGTACTGCGCAGAGTGAACTTCGGCGGCTCCGGCAGCTCCTGCAGCAGCGGGTCCAGGTAGGAAAGCTGGTCGCTGAACAGCAGATCATCCACATAGCCGATCAGCTCAAAACGGGACAGGTCACGGATATGGCGTGGCGGCTCCCTGGTGGCCAGATAGCTCTTTTCTCCGTACAGGCGCAGACGGTAACTGCACAGGCGTGACACCACCATTTCGGAGTTAAGCGGCCGGTCGATGGTAATGGCCAGGTCCGCCTCATGACGGCTCAGGTTGACGGCCCGGGGCAGGGCCAGCAGCTCCACCGTCACTTCCGGGTAACGGCGCTGGAAGCGCCCCAGCAGCGGGGTGATGACATAGGTCCCGAAGCCTTCGGTCACTCCAACCCGGATCTGTCCCCGTAACTGCAGGTTCTGGTTACTGATGTTTTCATGGGCCCGGGTGGCCTGCCTGGCCATTTCCTCGGCAAACATCAGCAACTGCTTGCCGGCGGTAGTGAGCCGGTAACCGTGGGTGCTCCGTTCAAACAGGTGGGTATTGATATGGGCTTCGAAACGGCGGATGCGGCGCGACACTGTGGAATGGTCCATATCCAGACGGCGGGCAGCGTCCGTCAGCCGGCCGGTCCGGGCAACCTCCAGGAAGATCTGGATATCCTGCCAGTTGAACATGAGGATCACCTGTGTGCATATTTGCACAACCAATGTGCTCAGGTGGCCGTTGTAAGTCAACTCGGGAGCCACTTAGACTGCAGAGCAGACGTTGAATCCACGTCAGATTTGCCTGAATACAACAACTACAAGGGAGATCAGGTAATGGCCGTTCGTGAAATACCCCTGTTTATCAATGGCAAGGCGGTTGCTTCCGCCAGTCGTGAGTGGCGTGATGTAAGGAATCCGACAACACAGGAAGTGGTGGCGCGGGTGCCCTTTGCCACCGCAGCGGAAGTGGATCAGGCTGTTGCTGCTGCAAAGGAAGCCTTCCGTTCCTGGCGGAAGGTGCCGCTGGTGCGGCGCATGCGTATCATGCTGCGTTTTCAGGCCCTCGTGCGTGAGCACACCGAAGAGCTGGCGGCCCTGATTACCGAAGAGCACGGCAAGACCCTTCCGGACGCCGAGGGTGAAGTGGGCCGCGGTCTGGAAGTAATTGAGCATGCCTGCTCCATTACCTCCCTGCAGCTGGGCGAAATGGCTGAAAATGCCGCCGGTGGCGTCAATGTCTATACGCTGCTGCAGCCGCTGGGTGTCGGCGCCGGTATCACCGCCTTCAATTTCCCGGTCATGCTGCCCTGTTTCATGTTCCCTCTGGCCATCGCCACCGGTAACACCTTCGTTCTCAAGCCTTCCGAGCAGGATCCCAGCTCCACCATGCGGCTGGTCGAGCTGGCTCATGAAGCCGGCATTCCGCCGGGCGTGCTCAACGTGGTTCATGGCGGCCCGGATGTGGCCAACATGATCTGTGATCACCCGGACATCAAGGCCCTGTCGTTTATCGGTTCCACCCCGGTGGGAACGCATATCTACAACCGTGCCGGTGCCGCCGGCAAACGGGTACAGGCCATGATGGGGGCCAAGAACCACTGTGTGATCATGCCCGATGCCAACCGCAGCCAGGCCATCAGTCACGCCATCGGCTCCTGCTTCGGTGCCGCTGGCCAGCGCTGTATGGCCAACTCGGTGATCGTGCTGGTGGGGCAGGCGAAGGAGTGGCTGCCGGAAATCATCGAAGCTTCCCGGAAACTGAAAGTGGGGCCCGGTATCTGGCGGGATGCGGACCTGGGGCCGCTGGTATCGCCGCAGGCGCGGCAACGGGTGCTCGGGTTGATTGAATCCGGGGTCGCCGAGGGCGCCTCCCTGGCCCTGGATGGCCGTAATGTGCAGGTGGAGGGCTATCCGGATGGCAATTTCGTCGGGCCGACTATTTTCACCGATGTGCGCACCGACATGCGTATCTACCGCGAGGAGATTTTCGGCCCGGTCATGTGCGTGGTCACGGTGGATACGCTTGATGAGGCCATTGCTTTCATCAATGCCAACCCCAATGGCAACGGTACCTCCATTTTTACCGCCTCCGGCTGGGCTGCCCGTCGCTTTGAAGAGGATATTGACGTCGGGCAGGTGGGTATCAACGTACCCATTCCGGTACCGGTTGCCTTCTTCAGCTTCACCGGCTCACGGGCTTCCAAACTGGGCGACCTGGGCCCCAACGGCAAACAGGCGATCCAGTTCTGGACCCAGACCAAGACGGTCACCTCGCGCTGGTTCGAACCGGATAATGAATCTTCGGGAGTCAATACTACTATTACCATGAAGTGACAGATCCGGGGGCACGGGTGTGCCCCGCTTGCACCAACGACAACAAGAAAGGAAGTGACACCATGAAACAGCTAACCCGAATCTCTTCTGTTCTGGGTACCGGCCTTGCCACCCTGGCTCTCTCTGCCACTCTGCAGGCGGCCGGTCCCTCGAAACTGGATGTGGCCAGTACTTTCAACACCAACATTTTCATCGGTGAGGGCGCGGTACGGCTCGCACAGGAGCTGGAAACCGCTTCCGGCGGCAAAATAAAGCTGAAGGTGCATAACCCCGGCGACCTGGTACCGGCCTTTGAGGTGTTCAACTCGGTATCCTCCGGTGCGATTCCGGCCGGCTGGGACTGGATCGGCTACTGGGCCGGAACGGTGCCGGTCACCAATCTGTACGGGGCCCTGCCGTTCGGTCCCACGCCTGAAGCTTTCATGTCCTGGATGTGGGCCGGTGAGGGGTTGGAAATACTGCAGAGCGCCTATGATCCGTACAACGTAAAAGTGCTGCCCTGCTTTATTTCACCCCAGGAAACCGGCGGCTGGTACAACAAGGAAATCAACAGCATCAAGGACTTTGACGGGCTGCGTATCCGCATTTCCGGTCTTGGCGCCAAGGTGCTGAACAAGTTCGGGGCCTCCACCCAGCTGATTCCGGGCGGCGAGATCTATCTGGCACTGGAACGCGGCCGTATTGACGCCACCGAGTTCTCTGTGCCGCAGGTGGACCAGCTGATGGGCTTTGAGGATATCACCAAATATTACTACTTCCCCGGCTGGCACCAGTCCGCAAGCTGGTTCTCCTTCCTGATCAACAAGGATGTCTGGAACAAGTATGACGATACCACCAAGGCCCAGTTCGAGACTGCCTGCCGCGCCACCCTGCAGTGGTCCATGGCCGAGGCTCCGGCGGAGCAGATGCGGGTGATCCGCAAGCTGGAGCAGAAAGGCATTGAAGTGAAACGCTTCCCGGATGAAGTGCTGGTGTCGCTGCGCAAGGCCTGGGAGGAAGTGCGCGACGAGGAAATGAAAAAGAATCCTCTGTTCAAAAAGGCGTATGAATCGCTGATGGAGCACAGCAAACTGGTGGATGAGTGGTATGAGCTGCAAGCAATCCCACGCTGATTCCCACCTGCCTGGCTGGCGCCGTAACGGCGCCTGCTGGCTGGCCGGCCTGGCCCGTCCTCTGATCGGGCTGGGCCGCTGGCTGGGCCGGGTCAGCAGCTGGCTGGTACTGGCGGTGATGCTGGCAGTTCTCGCAACCGTGGTGATGAACGCCCTGGGCATCAACGAAGTGGTGCGCTGGGACGGCCGCATCCTGCTGCTGGGCGATGCCATCACCATCAATACACTGACCGAACTGCAATGGCACCTGTTCGGGCTGCTGACGCTGATCGGGGGCAGTTATGCCCTGCATGCCAACACCCATGTGCGGGTCGACATGCTGCATCACCGTATGTCGCCGCTGGTCCGCAACTGGGTTGAGATCATCGGCCACCTGCTGCTGCTGATTCCTTTCTGTGTGCTTATTGCCTGGGTGTCCAAACATATGGTGCAGATGTCCTATGTCTCGGGCGAGCAGTCCAACTACGGCGGCCTGACCGACCGTTATCTGATCAAGGGGGCCCTGCCGGCTGGTCTGCTGCTGCTGGCGCTGGGCGCGCTGGGGCAGGTGTTTGAGCGCCTGGCCCGTGTTCTCGATCCGGCACGTGAACCGGCAGAGGAGACACATGATGCTGGCTGAATACGGGCTGGCCATTGCCATGGTGCTGGCCCTGCTGGTCGGCATCTTCAGCGGTTATCCGGTAGCCTTCCTGCTGGGGGGGCTGGGTATCCTGTTTGCCTTCATCGGTGACATTCCGCTGCCGTTTCTCGGCACAGTGGCCTCGCGCATCTTTGGCGGTGTGATTGAGAACTGGCTGCTGATTGCCATTCCGCTGTTTGTCTTTATGGGGCTGATGCTGGAGCGTTCCGGGGTGGCCCGTAACCTGTTGCTGACCCTGCAGCGCCTGTTCGGGCGTGTGCGCGGCGGCCTGGCGGTTTCCGTGGCGCTGCTGGGGGTGGTGATGGCGGCCAGTACCGGCATCATCGGCGCCTCGGTGGTGATGCTCGGGCTGCTGGCGCTGCCGGTCATGCTGAAGCAGGGCTACAAACCGGAGATGGCCTATGGCGTGGTGGCGGCATCCGGCACCCTGGGCATACTGATTCCGCCGTCCATCATGCTGGTGCTGATGGGGTCCATCATGCAGATATCCGTGGGCGACCTGTTCAAGGCAGCACTGATTCCGGGGCTGATGCTGGGCGGCCTGTATACCCTGTATCTGCTGATTGCGGCCTGGCTGAAGCCGGAGTGGGCACCGCTGGCAGCCGAAGGCGGGGCGCCGGAAGACAGTGAAAACCAGGGGCCGCTGCTGGCGGCCCTGCTGCGGGATCTGCTCGGGCCGGTGGTGCTGATTGTGGCCGTACTGGGGTCCATCATGGCCGGCATTGCCACCCCCACGGAGGCAGCCGCGATCGGTGCCGCGGGCTCCATGCTGCTGGCTCTGTTCCTGCGTCAGCTCAACCTGCAGGCCCTGCGTGAGGTGTGCCGAACCACCTCAAAGACCTCGGCCATGATCCTGTTTGTGGTGGTGGGCGCCACCTGCTTCAGCGTGGTGTTCAAGCGCCTCGGCGGGGCTGACATGATTGAGGAGGCCATCACCGGCACCGGGCTGGGGCCCTATGGCCTGTTGCTGCTACTGATGGGGCTGATTTTCCTGCTGGGTTTCTTCCTGGAATGGATTGAAATCAGCTTCGTCATTCTGCCACTGCTGCTGCCGGTGGTCAGCGATCTGGATTTCGGCGGCATGCTCAACGGAGACACGGTGCTGGTGTGGTTTGCCATTCTGGTAGCCATTAACCTGCAGACCAGTTTCCTGACGCCCCCCTTTGGCTATGCCCTGTTCTACCTCAAGGGCATCACCCGGGGAAGTGTGGGCATAGGTACCATCTACCGCTCGATTGTGCCGTTTGTGCTGCTGCAGCTGACCGGACTGATCCTCTGCATCCTGTTCCCGTCCCTTGTGCTCTGGCTGCCGGGGCTGAGCGGATAGGTAGCACAGGGTATGGCCGGTTGCGGTGTGGGGCGCCGGCTTCCCGTTTCCGCCCGTAGCCAGCGGGATGCTCCGGATGGAGTTATGGTGATTTCTGGTGTATGGAAGCAGGTTGAAGGGGTGGCGTATCCTGTTGGTTGATCACCGCGACGATCACAACCAACAGAGGATGGATACGCCATGTCCAAGTCTAACCTGCACGCTCTTTCACAACCAGAGGTAACCGCCCACGATCCACTGCACGACCTGATTCGTCAGGGTGCCCGTGACCTGATTGCCCGGGCCGTCGAGGCAGAACTGGAGGGCCTGTTGAGCCAATATGCGGATCTCACGACACCCGACGGCCGCCAGGCGGTAGTGCGCAATGGCCACCTGCCCAAGCGCACCCTTCAGACCGGGGTTGGTGACGTTGAAGTCCAGGTGCCCAAGGTCCGGGATCGCAGTGGCTCCGGGATCCGCTTCAACAGCCAGTTGCTGCCGCCGTATCTGAAGCGCGCCAAGAGCCTGGATGAACTCATTCCCTGGCTCTACCTGCGAGGTGTCTCCTCAGGCGACTTCCAGGAAGCTCTGAGCGCCCTGGTCGGCGAGCAGGCCAACGGGCTGTCGGCGAACACGGTTTCCCGGCTCAAGGCGAAGTGGCTTGATGAGCACAAGGACTGGCAGCGCCGGGACCTGAGCCAGACGCGTTATGTGTACTGGTGGGCCGACGGCGTGTACAGCAACGTCCGCCTGGATGATCGACTCTGTCTGCTGGTGATCATCGGAGTCACCGAGCACGGCCACAAGGAGCTGGTGGCGGTTGAGGACGGCCATCGGGAATCCGAAGCCAGCTGGCGAGCGCTGCTCACGGACTTACGGGAACGTGGCCTGGAGCCCTCGCCCAAGCGGGCTGTTGGTGACGGTGCACTGGGCTTCTGGAAGGCCCTGAGTAAGGTATTTCCGGACACTCGGCACCAGCGGTGCTGGGGCCACAAAACGGCCAACGTGCTCGACAAGCTGCCCAAGTCGGTGCAGCCGAAGGTGAAATCGGCACTGCATGAGATCTACCTGGCCGAGACCCGTGATAGCGCCTACAAGGCGTTCGACAGCACCTTGAGGCGGTTCCGGGACAAGTACCCCCCCAAAGCCATGGAGAATCTGGAGAAGGACCGTGACGAACTGCTGGCCTTCTACGATTTCCCGGCGATTCACTGGATTCACTTGCGGACCACCAATCCGATCGAATCCACCTTCGCCACCGTACGACTCAGAACCAAGCGTAGCCGCTCCTGCGGCAACCGCGACACCACGTTATCGATGGTGTTCAAACTGCTCCAGTCCGCCCAGAAACGCTGGAAGCGGATCAAGGGGTTCGACCAACTGAAGCTGGTCGTGGACAACGTACAGTTTCGGGATGGTATACAGGTGGAGGATCAATCTGACAGGAACGCTGCCTGACTGATGGTCATACACCAGATTTGCAAATAACTCCTATTACGCCCCCAGCTCAGAAACGAAAAAGGCCAACCCCGAAGGATTGGCCTAAGTCGTTGATCTAATTGGTCGGGACGGCAGGATTTGAACCTGCGACCACCTGCACCCCATACAGGTGCGCTACCAGACTGCGCTACGCCCCGTTAACACGCAGGCCACCAAGAAAAGGGGTTTATCTCAGTGGCTTAGCGGGAGCGAAGTCTACACCAGCCGATCGTAAAAATAAACAGCCTTTTTCGTTTTCCGGCCTCCGGTCTATCTCAGCTTGGTCTCTCGCAGTTTGCGGATGAATTCGGGGGGCTCGAAGGTGTCTGCCTTCGCCTCTTTCCAGTACTTGTCGAACGCCGGCAGGCCGGTGTCGGCCTCCCCGAGCAGGTCTCCGGGTTCCAGGAACGGGAAAATGTCGAGATAGGAGCGGACCTCGGTTTTGGAGATCCGGCGGATGACGTGTTCCGGTCCGAGTTCGGATGGGTGGTTCAAGCCGGAGGCTTCCAGCAGGTTTTTCAGGGCCTCCAGGGTGTTCCGGTGAAAGTTGTAGACGCGCTGGCTTTTCAGGCCAACGTCCAGCTTGTTGCCGCGCCTCGGGTCCTGGGTGGCCACGCCGCTGGGGCAGCGGCCAGTGTGGCAGTTCAGAGCCTGGATGCAGCCCAGGGCGAACATATAGCCGCGCGCGGCGTTGCACCAGTCGGCTCCCAACGCCAGGGTGCGGGCGATGTCGAAGGCGGAGGTGATCTTACCGGCGGCACCGAGGGCGATGTCTTCCCGGAGCCCGGCGCCCACCAGGGTGTTGTGCACCAGCAGCAGCGCTTCGGTCAGCGGCATGCCGAGGCGGTTGATGAATTCCAGCGGTGCCGCGCCGGTGCCGCCCTCGCCCCCATCGACCACGATGAAGTCGGGTTTACGGCCGGTTTCGAGCATGGCCTTGACGATGGCGAACCACTCCCAGGGGTGACCGATGGCGAGCTTGAAGCCCACGGGTTTGCCGCCGGACAGCTCCCTCAGGTGGTCCAGAAACTCCAGCAGCTCAATCGGGGTGGAAAAGGCGGAATGACTGGAGGGTGACACGCAGTCTTCGCCCACCGGCACCCCCCGGGCTTCGGCGATTTCAGGGGTGACTTTGGCCCCGGGCAGGATGCCGCCGTGGCCGGGTTTGGCGCCCTGGGATAGTTTGACCTCTATCATTTTGACTGGGTCCAGCGTGGCGTTGGCGCGGAAGCGTTCCTCACTGAAGCGGCCATCCGGATGGCGGCAGCCGAAGTAGCCGGAGCCGATCTCCCACACCAGGTCGCCGCCGGGTTCCCGGTGGTAGCGGGAGATCGACCCCTCGCCGGTGTCGTGGTAGAAGCCGCCCATGCGGGCGCCGGTGTTCAGGCTCAGGATGGCGTTGGCGGACAGGGCCCCGAAGCTCATGGCGGAGATGTTGAAGACGCTGGCGCTGTAGGGCTTTTCGCACCGCTTGCCGATGTCGATCCGAAAGTCGCTGTAGTCGAGCCGGGTGGGGGTCAGGGAATGGTTCATCCATTCGAAACCTTCCTCGTACATCGGCAACTGGGAGCCGAACGGGCGCTTGTCGAGGATGTCCTTGGCCCGTTGGTAGACCACGGTGCGCTGCTCCCGGGAGAAGGGGCGCTCCTCGGTGTCCGACTGGATGAAGTATTGGCGGATCTCCGGCCCGATGGATTCAAACAGGTAGCGAAAGTTCGCCATGATCGGATAGTTGCGCCGGACGGTATGGTGCGGCTGGAGCAGGTCGTAGGTGCCCAGGGCGGTCAGGGCACCGAAGGCGACGGGCACCAGGTAGCCGTGCCCCAGCCACAGGGTGACGGGCAGGGAGATGAGCAAGCCGGCAATGCTGAGGGCATAGGCGGAGTAGCGCAGGGGAAAGGGGGTGGTTTTCTCCATGGGGATCCTCGTTGGGGTGATGGCGCGGTGTCCTGTCGGGCAAACAGTATATAGATGGCGGCGGCCGTTCGGGCAAATGGGGCGTTCCGGGTGTTTTTGATGTTTTGAGTTCAAATCATTAACATAACCGGCTTGTAATGACGGAACTCCGTTTCTGACATGAATTTCCAGACCAGGAGGCGCCAAACGTGGGCGAGGTAGTGAAAGACGAGTATCAGACGGATTACGTGGCTGGCCAGGACAACATCAACATACTGGGCCTGGACCTGCATAACTGGGTGTTCCCGGTATCGGCCCTGATTGTGGTCGCGTTTGTCATCGGGACGCTCATGTTTCCCGGCCAGGCCAAGGAACTTCTGGACGGCATGAAGTGGGACATCATCGCCCGCTTTGACTGGTTTTTCCTGATCAGCGCCAACATTTTCGTGGTGGTGTGCCTGGCCCTGATCTTCCTGCCAGTGGGCAAGATCCGGCTGGGGGGGCAGGATGCGACACCGGAGTTTTCCACGTTATCCTGGTTCGCCATGTTGTTCGCCGCCGGCATGGGGATCGGGTTGATGTTCTGGGCGGTGGCGGAACCGACGGCCTATTACACGGGCTGGTACAAAACGCCGTTCAACGTCGAGCCCAACACCCCGGCTGCGGCGGACCTGGCGATGGGGGCCACCATGTACCACTGGGGCCTGCATCCCTGGGCAATTTACGCCATCGTCGCGCTGTCGCTGGCATTCTTCGCCTTCAACAAGAACATGCCGCTGACCATCCGGTCGGCGTTTTTCCCGCTGTTGCGGGATTGGGTCTGGGGCTGGCCGGGCCACATCATTGATGTGCTGGCGGTGGTCGCCACCATTTTCGGGCTGGCGACCTCGCTTGGGTTCGGTGCCCAGCAGGCGGCGTCCGGCCTCGACTATCTGTTTGGCGTGGGGTCCGGCATCAATGTCCAGATGGCGATCATCGTGGCGGTAACGTCGGTGGCGCTGCTTTCCGTGCTGCGGGGGCTGGACGGCGGTGTCAAGGTGCTCAGCAACATCAACATGGGCATGGCGGCGCTGCTGCTGCTCTTCATCATCTTCGCCGGCCCGACCATGAGCATTCTGGAGACCCTGTGGGTGACGTCCTCCAGCTATGTCGCCAATATCCTGCCGCTCAGCAATCCCTTCGGACGCGAGGATGAAGCCTGGTTCCAGGGCTGGACCGTGTTCTATTGGGCCTGGTGGATCTCCTGGTCACCGTTCGTGGGCATGTTCATCGCCCGGGTTTCCAGGGGGCGCACCGTGCGGGAGTTCATCACCGCGGTGCTGCTGATCCCGACCGTGATCACCGCGGTGTGGATGAGCAGCTTCGGTGGCACCGCGCTGGAGCAGATTCAGGATGGGATCGGCGCGCTAGCCAGCGACGGTCTGACCGATGTCTCCCTGGCGATGTTCCAGATGTTCGCCAACCTGCCGCTGACCGGCATCATCTCGTTCGTGGGTATCATCCTGGTGCTGGTGTTCTTTGTGACCTCGTCGGACTCGGGATCACTGGTGATCGACAGCATCACCGCCGGTGGCAAGACCGACGCACCCACCGCTCAGCGGGTGTTCTGGGCGGTGATGGAAGGGGCCATCGCCGCGGCGCTGATCTTCGGTGGTGGGGCCGATGCCCTGGGCGCGATCCAGGCGACCGCCATCAGTGCCGGTCTGCCGTTTACCGCGATTCTGCTGGTCATGACCTGGGGCCTGCTCAAGGGGCTGAGCCACGAGCGTCGGCTGCTGATCGCCCGCGGCGAGCTTTGAGGCGAGTCACGCCAGGAGCCGGAACCGGGGCGTACGCCCCGGTTTTTGTTTGACGATGACTCTAGCCTGGCATTCCTATGGACTGCGCCTAAGTCCGATACCTCAGGTTCAGATGTCCATGCCGTTCGCGCCTCAGCTCGTCGGCTTGGACAGGACCAGCCGCAGGCCAAACCCCATCAGTGCCAGGCCGGTCACCGTATCGAGCGAGCGCATCACCGTGGGCCGGCGCAGCCAGCGGCCCAGGGGACGCGTGGCCAGCACCAGTGCGGCGAACCAGAGCAGTCCCATCACAGCGTGGATGCCGGCCAGCAGCACGCTAAACCCGACCACCGGCACGTCGGCGGGAACGAACTGTGGCAAAAGGCTCACATAGAACACCCCGACCTTGGGATTGAGCAGATTCGTCAGCAGGCCGCGCAGGAACCAGCGCTCGCCACGCACGAGCGGCGGAGCGTCGGCGGGCGGTGTCGG
>MDSZ01197796.1_pt1 | contig 20366 bp, 20 predicted proteins | sample 811201 | NCBI WGS metagenome assembly MDSZ01 (sample SAMN05326647, study PRJNA326480) | marine metagenome | isolation source: seawater | place: Indian Ocean: North | collected 2010 | reverse complement strand
CGAAGGATCAATTTGGGAGTCAGCAATGTCAGCTTCTAAACACAATCTTTCAAACCTTATAATAATCTTAGATTATAATAAAATTCAGTCATATGGTTTTGTTAAAGATGTTTTAAATTTAGAGCCTTTAAATGAAAAATGGGAAAGTTTTGGTTTTAATGTGATCGAAATAAATGGTCATGACATAAAACAAATTAAAAAAGCTTTAAATTCAAAAGTAAAGAAAAAAAATAAACCAAAAATTATTATTTGCCATACTATTAAAGGAAAAGGAATACCAATAGCAGAAAACAATCCTACCTGGCACCACAAAAATAATTTATCAAAAGAAAATTTACAAGATCTGTATAATTCACTTGACTAAAAATTATGAGAAAAACTAGCTTAGACTGTGTTTTTGAATTGGCAAAAAAAGACAAAAGAGTTTTATTTGTCGGATCTGATTTAGGACCTGGTGTTTTAGAAAATTTTAAAAATGAAATACCAAGTCAATTTATTATGGAAGGTGTCGCTGAGCAATTCATAATCGGTATGTCCGCTGGGTTAGCAAAAGAAGGTTTTATACCTTATGTAAATACAATAGCAACTTTTCTTACACGTAGATGCTATGAGCAAGTAGCAATAGATTTATGTTTACACGATTTACCAGTTAGATTGATAGGAAATGGTGGTGGTTTAGTTTATGCACCGCTCGGACCAACCCATTTGGCACTTGAAGATATATCTTTAATGAAGTCACTACCTAATATGACAATTATTTCACCATGTGATGCAAATGAAATGCGTCAAATGATGTATCAAACACTAAATTATATGCACCCAATATACATAAGATTAGGAAGAGGTGGAGAAAAAATTATTTCAAATTCAAATGAAAATATAAAAATTGGAAAAGGGGTTGTTTTTAAAAAAGGTAAGGATGCATTAATAATCAGTACAGGTACGATGACACAAAAGGCATTAGAGATTAGTGAGAAAATTTCTAGAAGCAAAATAGATTGTGGGATTTTGCACTTAAACACGATAAAACCTTTAGATCTCGATAGAATAATTGAAAATTCAAAAAATAAGAAATTAATTATAACAATTGAAGAACATTATAAAATAGGTGGTTTAGGTAGCTCAATTTTAGAAGTTTTTAATGAGAATCTTGGAAAGAACGCGCCTGAAGTAATTAGAGTTGGTGTTGAAAATAAATTTTTAGAAGAATATGGAAATCAAGATACATTACAGAAATCTGTAGGCTTAGAGACTAATAACATAATAAAAAAAATTTTAAATTTTTTTAAATAATAAAGTCTATGAAAAAATTAGTTAATATAGTGTCAAGTTTACATAAACAAACGAGTAGAGACTACCTCAAAAGGATGAATAATGAAAAAATAAAATCCATGAATGTAGCAAAAAAATATGGGAAAGACTTTTGGGATGGAAAAAGGCAATTTGGTTATGGAGGATACAAATATATTCCAGGAAGATGGAGATCTGTAGCAAAAAAAATTATAAAAAAATACAATCTTAAACCTGGTTCAAAAGTTTTAGATGTTGGTTGTGGTAAGGGTTTTTTAATTTATGAAATGTTATTAATCGAACCAAATTTGTCCATTTGCGGTTATGATATTTCCAGATATGCTCTAAAAAATGCAAAAAAAGAAGTAAAAGGAAACCTATTTTATCATGATGCTTCAAAAAAAACAAAGTTTACAAATAAAAAATTTGACTTAACTATTTCACTAGGTACTTTGCATAACCTTAAACTAAAAAATTTGTTTTATACTCTTAGAGAAATAAATAGGATAAGTAAAAAAAGCTACATTATGGTAGAAAGTTATAGAAATAACAAAGAAATGTTTAATTTGGAATGTTGGGCACTTACCGCAGAAACCATCATGGATACAGAAAGTTGGAAATGGTTATTTTATCAAACAGGTTTTTCAGGAGATTACGAGTTTATTTATTTTGAATAAAGAATGAAAAAATTAAACCAGGTTTCACCATCAATTTTTTATCCAAATAAAAAAAATACCTTTCTTTTTTTATCTGGAAGTAATTCAAATTTTTTAAAAAGAAAAGAAAATTTATTAAACTCAAAAAGTAGAATTTGTTCTCACTCAAACATCAAAGATAAAACTCACGAAATGATAATTTACCATAAAAAAGGTGTTTATGTGAGACCTCACAAACATATTAATAAAAAGGAGTCATTTCACTTAATAAATGGTATGGCAGATTTAGTAGTTTTTAAAAATAATGGAGATATTTCAAATGTTGTTACTCTAGGAAATTATAAATCAAAAAAATTTTTTTATTACAAAATGCTTAAACCGTCATTTCACACGTTAATAATACACAAAGATATATTATTCCACGAAGTTACGAGTGGACCATTTATAAGAGGTGAAACAATATTTCCTTCGTGGGCTCCAAAAGAAAACGATAGAAAAGAAGTGAAAAATTATCTTAGAAAATTACATCAATTAACCAAAATTTTTAAAAACAAAAAACTTAAATGAAATATTACGAACGAAAAGATTGTAGACTTTGTTCATCCAAAAACCTACATAGCGTCTTAAATCTCACACCTACTCCATGGGCTGACGATTATAGAAAAAGGTCAAATCTAAACGAAAAACAAGAGACAATACCCTTAGATATTTTAATGTGCAAAGATTGTAATCATGGTCAATTAAGTCACGTAATAGATGCAAAAGAAGTTTACCTAAATTATACTTATGAAACTGCAAGCACATTAGGATTAGGTGAACATTTTAAAAAAACCGCAAATACAATAGTAAAAAATTTTAACCCAAAAAAAAATGGCTTAGTTGTAGATATCGGAAGTAATGATGGTATTTTACTTAAGTACTTTCAAGAATTTGGAATGAAAGTTCTTGGAGTAGATCCTATGCCGGGAATAGCTGAAAAAGCTACAAAAAACGGTATACCAACGATTTCAAATTTTTTCACAGAAAGTTTTTCAAAAGAGATGAGAAATAAATATGGAAGCGCAAGTATCATAAGCTCGAATAATTTAGTTGCTGACACTGATGATTTAGACGAGTTTGTCAAAGGTGTAAAAAACTTAATGGATAAAGACAGTATTTTCTTCTTTGAAACTTTTTATTTCTATTTGCAAGTTAAAAATTTTGTTTGGGATTTTACTTACCACGAACATTATTCATATTTTAATGTCGAGCCTCTTATAAAATATTTTAAAAAATTTGACATGGAAATAATAGATGTAGAACCTAATTTGACCAAAGGTGGCTCAATGAGGTGTACTTTGCAATTAAAAGAGGGAAATCGGAAAGTAAATCCCTCAGTCCAAAAGTTTGTTAATGAAGAACGTTTATTTGGCTTTCCTAAAAAAGAATTATTCCAAAATTACTCTGAAAAAATACAAAAATCAAAAGATATTTTTTTATTAGAGATTAACAAATTAATTAAGTCAGGTAAAAAAATATCGGGATATGGAGCTTCAGCAACCTCGACTACTTTAATTTACCATTTTGAAATGGGAAAAATATTAAATGTTTTGTATGACGATTTTGAAGTTAAACAAGGTTTATTTAGCCCAGGTTACAACATTGAGGTATTCCCAAGTCAAAAAATTTATGAACATAAACCAGATTTTGTAGTAATATTAGCTTGGCGTTATAAAGATAAAATAATTCAAAAAAATAAAAAATTCTTAGAAAATGGTGGACATTTTATTATTCCATTACCAGAGTTTAAAATAATATAAAACATGAGTAATAAAATTGTAAAGTTAGCCTGGATAGGATCTGGTTTTGTAGGTCAGGTTGCACATTTAAATAGTTTTAGTTCTCTTGAAAATGTTCAGATTGTTGGTCTTTCTGAGTTAAGGCCCAAGCTTGGAAAAATCGCATGTCAGAAATTCAGAATACCGAAGTTTTATAAAAATTACGAAGATTTACTATCTGAAAATAAAATTGATGGTGTTGTAGCTATAGTTAATAGGAAACATACCGCTAGTTTAGCTCAAAAAATTTTAAAAGGAGGACACAATTTATTTACTGAGAAACCAATGGCAGCGACCTATTCTCAAGCTAAAAATCTTTTCAATATTGCTAAAAGAAAAAAATGCAGTTATGTGATAGGAAATATGCGAGTTCACGATGAGGGTTTACAATTAGGAAAATACTATATAGATAAATTTATAAAAAATAAAAAATTAGGAAAAATTATTTATTTTAGAGCATTTTGTTTTGCTGGAGGGGATTATTGTAATATAGATGGGTTTACATCAACGAACGAACCAAGACCAAATAATCAGATCTTACCTATAGCACCTAATTGGGTACCTAAAAACAAACATAAAGATTTTGAAAAGTTTATGAATTTTTTTATTCATGATATTAATTTTATTCAATATTTTTTTAAAAAACCCAAAAAGATTAGAAATGTAAATTTTAATAAAAACGCAGGGAACATAATTTTTGATTATAAAGATTTTTTTGGCAACTTTGAGTTTGGATATTTAGATCAAAATAAATGGATAGAGGGATTGGAGGTATATTTTGAAAAAGGAAAAGTAAATATAGATCTCCCACCAGCGTTTCTAAAAAATCAGGCAGCAAAGGTAAAGATTTATGATGAAAATAGTATGTTTGAAAACATTTCTCCAAAAACTAATTTTTCATGGTCTTTTAAAAGACAGGCAATGAATTTTGTAGATATAATTTCAAAGAATAAAAAAAATACTGAAAGCGCAAAAAAATCACTTGAAGATTTAGAATTAATAGAAAAAATTTGGAAAAAGCTAGTTTAATTCTATTATTAAATGAATTCGACAATTACATCTCATCTATCATTTTATTTAGAAAATAAAATTTCCCCTGTTAAACAGGATCTATCAAGTCATAAAAAACATTTTGATAGACGTTATTCCTTATATAAATATTTAGGATTACCAAAAAATTTTATTGAAAATAAAAATATTTTAGAGATTGGACCTGCAGAAGGGCATAACAGTGCATATATTGCAAGTTGCAAGCCTAAATCGTTAGACCTACTTGAACCAAATAAATATGCACATAATGGAATTTATGAAAATTTCAAAAAATTAAATGTTTCCAATTCAAATTTTAAAGTTATTAAAAAAAAACTTGAACAATTTAAAACTAAAAAAAAGTACGATATTGTTATTTGTGAAGCATGGTTAGGTGTCTCAAAAAAAGAGCGAAAATTAATGAAAAAGATATCGAGATTTGTAAAAAAAGACGGAATTCTTGTAACCACCGCTGCCTCACCAATTGGTTTTCTGTCTAATATTATAAGAAGATTTTTAGGAAACTTATTAATTAATGATAAATTATCATTTGAGGAAAGAGTCTATATATTAAACAAGGCCTTTTCATCACATCTGAAAACTTTAAAAAATATGTCATGTCCCCATTTAGATTGGATAAAAGATGTTTTGATTAATCCAGGTTTTTTAACAATACACCCAACCCCAAAAATGATATTTTCAGACATTTCTAAAGATTTCAATTTTTATAAAAGTTACCCATCATTTCAAGTTGATTGGAGATGGTACAAAGACCTTCACGGAAAAAAAAAAAATTTAAAACAAGTATTCCTTAAGAATTATTATAAAAATTGCCATAATTTTTTAAATTATAAAAAGGTATATGAGACTAAAGATTATAAATATAATTTAAAATTAGAGATTGAAACAAGAACTTTGCTTAATTTGCTAATAAAATATGAAAATAAAAAAAATAAAAAAAATAAAAATTTATTTATAAAAAAATTGGAAAATTTATTATTTTTTTTTAAAAAAATTAATAAATTTGAAAGTGAATCATTAAATGAAGTTATTAAATTATTAAAAAGCAATAAAATATCCACTAATAAAATAAAAAATTTAAAAAAATTTAAATATTTATTCGGAAGAGAATTATTTTATTTAAGTATTTTAAAAGAAAATTAGTTTATTTTATGAAAGTACCTTTCTTCGATCTTAGAGTTAAAAATAATCAAAAAAGAAAAGAATTAATTAATTCTTTAAACAAAATGATGGACCATGGAAAATTTTTTCTTGGTCCTGAAGTTAAAGAATTTGAAGATAAGATAAAAAAAGAACTAGGAATGAGATATGCAGTTGGTGTTTCATCAGGAAGCAGTGCTTTATACTTAGCTTTAAAATCTTTGGGAGTAAAAAAAGGAGATGAAGTAATAACAACACCTTTAACTTGGGTTATCACTGTTAATGCTATAGCTGCATGTGGCGCTAAACCTATATTTGCAGATGTTAAAGATGATTTTAATATTAATCCAGTTTCTATAGAAAAAAAAATTACAAATAAAACAAAGGTAATAATCCCGATGCATTATGCAGGTCATATGTGTGATATGAAATCTATATCAAAGATTTCCAAAAAAAATAATATTCATATTGTAGAAGATGCAGCCCAAGCATTTGGTGCATCTATTGATGGAAAAAAAGCATGTACATTTTCAACTGCTGCAAGCTTAAGCATGAATCCTATGAAAGTTTTGGGAGGATATGGAGAAGCTGGCTTGGTTGTTACAAATAAAAAAAAAATTTATAATAAGCTTAAATTATTGAGGCATGCAGGAACAACCTCAGATCCACAAAAAAAAATAACAAATAATTGTTTAGAAATATCTTTAAATCATAAAATGGACACTATTAACGCTGGTTTATTGCTCGTTTCTCTTAAAAATTTTAAAAAAAAATATGATAAATTAAAAAAAATATCAGCTATTTATGATCGAGAATTAAAACCCTATGTCAAAATTCAAAAGGCGTTACCAAAAGAAAGACACGGAAGGTATGTATATCCTATACAAACAAATAATAGAGATAAATTAAGGAAATTTTTATTCAAGAGAGGAATTGAAACAAAAATATTCCATGAACCATTAGTTTGTGATGCACCTATTTACAGACAGAAAAATAAGACACATGTACCTAATGCAAGAAAAGTTTTAAAAAGAAGTCTTATAATACCTTGCCATGATAAGCTCACGAAAAGTCAAATCAATCATGTCATAAAAGCTTTTAAGAGTTTTTATAAATAATAAATTTAATGATAAACAAGATATTTAATAAAATTAAATTTTTAATAAAATATTTAATTTTTTTATTTAAATTTAAATTAAATAGAATTAATACTGAAGACTATCAATTAGAAAAAATAAAATATGTTAAAAACCCAATTAAAAAAAAAAATAATCTAATAAAATTTTCCAAAATTTATCCAAAAAACCCTTTCGTTGAATTTGCCCTTTATGAAAATTCATTAGAACTAGCAGAGTTTGACTCAATAAAATATTTAGAAAAATACTACAATAAATATAAAGAATGGTTGAAATTGAGTGGTTTAAATAGTTTGAATATGGAATTTGTAAATGAAGCTGCTGTTGTTGGATCTCTAGGAAATAGTCAAGGTTTGTATCAGTTGATTGAGGCTAATAAATATAAGCTTAGACCACAAAAAAAAATTTTCATGTTATTGAGAAGTAAGTTACGAAATAAAGCACTTTTTGAATATTTTAGAGAACATTTAAATGTAATCAGGGATAAAGAGGAAATAAAAAATTTATTGCCATTACAGGAAAAATTAGAAATACCATTGGGTCAAGCATTAGACTTTCATGATAGAATTTTACGTGCAGATAACGCTTGGAATTTAATCGAGTCTTTTAAAATTAAAAATAAAATCAATAATAACACATTTAATATTATGGATAAACATAAAGAGTTTGGAGAAAAAAAATTAAAAGAAATTGGTATTCCAAATAATTCATGGTATGTGACTTTACATGCTAGAGAGCTTGGTTATCGCGGAGAAACTAAAAGAAATACTACTCAAAATTTTAGAACAGTAGATATTCACAATTATTTACCGGCTATAAAGTCTATATTAGATGCAGGTGGTTTTGTTTTCAGAATGGGTCATAAGACAAATCTTAAATTACCCAAAATAGATGGAGTCATTGATTACGCTAATAGTAACTTTAAATCTGATGTTATGGATGTTTTTTTAGGCGCGACTTCAAGTTTTTCAATAGGAACTTCTTCCGGTTATCACATTATTCCAAAAATGTTTAATGTACCAATTTTACTGGCAGATTGCCCAAGTTATCACGGATATTTTTACCTAAATGAGAAAGATTTATTTTTACCGAGGTTATTTCATTCAGAAAAAGATAAAAATTTTATGAAATTTAAAGATGTATTTTTACCTCCATATAAAAATTTCTATTTAGATGAACAATTTAAAAAAAGCAGAATTCAAGCAGTACATAACACCCCAGATGATTTAAAAGATGCAACTGTGGAGATGATTGAGAAAAAAAATAATGGTTTTAAAATTAATTTTTCAGATCAAAATCAGATAAGGTTTAAAAATTTAATCCAGAATATCTATTCAACAGACAAAAAAAACTCTTATGTTCCGATGGCAAATATGAGTACAAATTTCTTAAATAAAAATAAAAACTTATTGTAAATGATTAAAGACTTAAAAAAAATCAATAATGTTGTTTACCAGAAAGATAAAAAACACCTTTATTCTCTTGGCATTGTAAAGTTTTTTTCTGGTCTTTTTGATATGATAGGTATTGCTTCAATAGCACCATTTATTATGGTGATAACAAATAAGGATATTTTAGAAACTAATTCAATAATTTTAAACATCAAAAATTTTTTTGATTTAAATAATAACGAAATTATTATTTTTTTCGCAGTTTCCTCTGTATCTTTGATAATATTTAATCAAATTTTTAGAATATTCACATTATGGTATGAGAATTATGTGACACATAGAATATGGCTTAATATCCATACACAACTTTTTAAATATTATATAAATCAACCTTTTAGCTTTCACTTGCAAAGTAATAGTAACAGCTTGCTTGAGAAGATGTCTATCAGAGCCAACGCTGCAATAGCGGGTGTGTTAATTCCATTTTTTCAAATTCTAGGACACTTTTTTGTTTTATGTTTTTTAGGTTTTTTATTAATAATAGCTAATCCATTTGTAGCAATCGTGCTTATGCTTGTCACATCGGTTTTCTATTTACTGGTTTTTGCTAGATTGAGGGACAAAATTGTTAATTATGGAAAATTTTCTCCAGAATTTTCTGCTAAAACTTTTAAAATTGTAGAACAATCACTTAAATCTATAAAAGATATTAAGATAAAAGATAATGCTAATTATTATATTAACTTATTTAATCCTTTAGCAAAAAAATATGCGGATATACAGGTAAAATTTCAAGTGATATCCTTAGTTCCAAAAAATCTTTTAGAGGTATTTGCATATACATTTGGTTTTTGTCTTGTTTTATATTTTATAATGGGTGAGTCCCAAAGATTTTCAGAAGTAGCTGTATTAATTGGAATTTATGCAATAACACTTCAAAAGTTACTACCTGCAATTCAAGGAGTCTACCAGTCAATCGCTAATTACAGATATTATAAACCCTCTTTTGATATTATTTACTCTGAACTCGTTAATTCAAAAACTGCTCAAATTAATAAAGACCAAAAAAAATATTTTAACGGTCAATATAATTTTATTGATAAATTAATTTTCAGAAACATTAAGTATAATTATCCTAATTCAAATAAAAATATTTTAGATATTAATCATCTAGATTTAAACAAAGGTAAGTTTATAGGTATAACTGGAAAGTCAGGTTCAGGTAAATCAACTTTTGTCGATATAGTGACCGGCTTATTATCACCTACAGAAGGAAATATTTTTTTGGATGGTCAGGAGGTCAACAAAAATACTTGTAAAAAACTTCAATCTTGTATTGGTTATGTACCACAATTCTCTTTTGTCGCTGATGATACTATAAAAAAAAATATAGCCTTAGGTTTTAAGTCAGACCAAATAGATTTTAATAATGTAAAAAAAGCTGCAGAAATATCAAATATTTCTGAATTTATTGAGAAAGAATTACCATTAGGATATGACACAATTATTGGAGAAGACGGAGTAAAATTGAGCGGTGGTCAAAGACAAAGAATTTGTATAGCAAGAGCAATTTATAGATTCCCTCAGATACTAATATTTGATGAAGCAACAAACTCGTTAGATAGTTTAACAGAAAGTAAAATAATTCGGTCAATAAACAAATTTGAACAGATTAAAACAATAATTATGGTTACGCACAGAGTGCAGACACTAAAAATCTGTGATGAGATTTTGTTTTTTGATGATGGCAAATTAATAGAAAAAGGTAATTATGACCATTTAATCAAAACAAATCCTAAGTTTAAAGATATGGAAGAAAATAATTCAACAGAGAATAATCTAAAAAAATAATAATAATAATAAATCGGTTTTAATTATTGGAGAAACCAAGTATATAATCAAATAATAAAACACAATTAAAATATGAACAACATTTACAACAAAACTTTTTTAGTAACTGGAGGCACGGGATCTTTTGGGAAAAAATTTGTTGAAATGACATTAAAGACACTTAAGCCAAAGAAAATTATAATTTTTAGCAGAGACGAATTAAAACAATTTGAGATGGAAAAAAATTTAGATAAAAAATATTCTAGTAAAGTACGTTTTTTTATAGGAGATGTAAGAGATCAAGAAAGATTAAATTTAGCTATGAAAAATGATGTTGATATTCTTGTTCACGCAGCAGCACTAAAAAATGTACCAATTGCTGAATACAATCCTTTTGAGGCAGTAAAAACAAACATCCTAGGTGCACAAAATGTAATAATGTGTGCTCTTAAAAATAAAGTGAAAAAAGTAATAGCTTTAAGCACAGATAAAGCAGCATCACCTATTAATTTATATGGAGCAACTAAACTTGCATCAGACAAACTTTTTATTGCTGCCAATAATTTTAGGGGGAAAAATAATATAAAATTATCAGTTGTAAGATATGGAAATGTAATGGGAAGCAGGGGTTCGGTCCTTCCTGTTTTTTTGGAGCAATCTAAAAAAAATTATTTTATGTTAACAGATAAAAAAATGACAAGATTTAATCTGACTTTAAAAGAAGGTGTTTTATATGTATTTTCTTGTTTACAAAAAATGCTTGGTGGAGAGCTTTTTGTACCAAAAATAAAGTCTTTTAAAGTTAAGGATATGATACACGCAATAAGTACAAATCCGACAATAAAAATTATTGGAACAAGACCTGGTGAGAAACTACATGAGGAGCTAATTACACCCACAGACTCTACTAATGCTCTAGAGTTTAAAAATGAATTTATAGTTTTTCCAAATCTTCCAAATATAGGTATAAAATTATCTGGTTATAAAACTCAGAGTAGATATTACAAAAAGGGAAAAAGATGTTTAGCAAATTTTAGTTATAATAGTCTAAATAATAAAGAATATTTAAAAATTAAAGATCTAAAAAAGCTTATTAACGATTATAAAAAGAATTAGTCTAATTTAAATTTTTTTGACATTTCTTTTTTTTTATTCATCCAAGTTTCTTTATCTAAAACAAAATACATTAGATCACTTTGACTCATATTTCTTTCTAAATAATTTTTTTTAGTATCATATAATTTGAAACCAAACTTTTGATGCATTTTAATTACAGTTTTATTAAAAGATAGTACTTCACAATGCAAGTTTTTTTCTCTCAAATTATCAAAGAAATAATTGATAAATAAATATTCTGTAATAGCGCCCAACCCTTTTTGCGCATGTTCAGATAAATAAAATGCCCATGAATACTTGGAATTCGTATTGTTTAAAATTACGCAACCAATAATTTTATTAAGTGAAACAATTTTATATAATACTTTCTTTTTTTTATCATATTGATCTTTAACCCATTTTAAATGCTCATCTTTTTTAATAATATCTGAATTAATCATGTTAACCCTTACACTTTCTTCATTTCGTATTTTAAGTACTTCAAGTAAGGAATTTTTATCCTTGGGATCAATTTGTGATAAAGTTATTTCTGAAAGTAATTTTTTAAAATTCATAAATTTTAAGTTTAATAAAAATTTTTAATAATGACAAAAATATTTATAGATAATTATAACATATCAAAAAAAAACAAACCGTTTTTTGTTGCTGAAATTTCTTGTAATCACGGCGGTTCTTTATTAAGAGCAAAAAGGTTGATTAAAGCTGCAAAACAAAGTGGTGCAGATGCAGTAAAATTTCAGTTATTTTCGCCTGATGATATGGTTTTATCATCTAAAAACGATGAATTTGTAATAAAAGACAAAAATAGTCCTTGGTATAACAAAACATTGTACGATTTATACTCTGAAGCTTTTACACCAAAAAAATGGTTTAAAGAATTATTCAGTTATGCAAAAGAAAATAAAATAATTTGTTTTTCAAGTGTATTTAATCATGATTCAGTTGAATTTCTTGAACAGTTAAATACTCCAGCTTATAAAATATCTTCTTTTGAAATTAACCATTTGCCTCTTATTGATAAAGTTTCAAAAACTCGAAAACCAATTATTTTATCTACTGGGGTTGCAGATTATAAAGAAATCGAAGAAGCTATTAAAGTATGTAAAAAAAATAATAATAATAAAATTATTATACTAAAATGTAGTAGTGAATACCCATTAAGTTTAAAGGAATGTAATTTAAATAATATAAAATACTTAGAAGACCGTTTTAATTGTAAAGTAGGTTTTTCAGATCATACTGATGATTTAACAGCTCCGATAGCAGCAATTTATAAGGGTGCTGTTTTGATAGAAAAGCATTTTAAAATGAGTGATAAGGATAAAGTGTTAGACTCTAAATTCTCAATAACACCCAAGGAGTTTTCAAAACTTGTAAAATTTGGAAAAAATTATATTGATACATTTGGAAAAAAAATATTTAAAACAAGTAAATCTGTAAACTTTAACAAAAAATTTAAAAGATCAATTTATATAAGTAAAAATATATATAAAGGAGATAGAGTCTCAGAAAAAAATATTAAGATAATAAGGTCGAACCTCGGACTTCATCCAAAATATTATTATCAAATACTGAATAAATCATTCAAAAAAAAATTTAGTGCTGGTACTCCATTAAAAAAAACATATATTTATTAAATGAAAAAAGATAAATACTCCTTTAAACTTAAAAAAGATTATAATTATTTAAATTCAAGAAAACGTTTTTTAAATAATAAATTTAAAAATCATGTAGATTATGTTGCAGATGGATTTCCAAAATATGCAAGAAGACAAGAGGTTACACGTTTTTTAGCTAGAGTTGAATTATTCAAAAAAATTTCCAACATTCAAGGTTCAATAGTTGAATGCGGGGTGTATTCCGGAAATGGTATATTCACATGGGCATTATTATCAAGTATTCATGAACCGATAGGAGGTATCCTTCGAAAAATAATTGGTTTTGATACATTTGAAGGTTTCCCAAGTGTAAGTAAAAAAGATATTAAAAAAGGTAATAAAAGTCTTAACTGGAAAAAGGGTGACCTTAAAATTGATACTTTTGATGAGATTAAACAGGCAATAAAAATATTTGATAAAAATAGATTTTTAAATCAAATGAACAAAATCCAAGTCGTAAAAGGAGATTTTTTAAAAACATCAGACGAATTTATTAAAAGAAATCCTCATTTGCTTGTTTCTTTGCTATTTTTAGATTTTGACTTATACGAACCAACAAAAAAAGCACTAGAGGTCTTTTTACCCAGGATGTCCAAAGGATCAATAATTTGTTTTGATCAAATTAATCATGAATTATGGCCTGGAGAAACAATTTCTCTTTTAGAAAAATTTAAAATAAATAGAAAAAAAATTAAAAAATTTAATTTTGAAGTTAATATGTCTTATATGGAAGTATAGTATGGTGCAGAATATTTATAAAGAATTTAAATTTACGACAAAATATAAAAAAAATTTGTTAGCTTTTTTAAAAAACCAAACAACAGTTGAATCTGGGGGAAACAAAATTTTTGATGGCACTTTCAATCATCTGCTTCAGATACCCGACGAGCTCTTAGAATTAATATTTTTTTTAAAAAGATATGAGAAAAAAAATAAAAAGAAAATCGACAGTATTCTTGAAATTGGATTTAGTCACGGTTTAACAAATACAATATTAAATAAATTTTTCAATTTTAAGAAAAATATTGCTATTGATTTACTTGGTGCTCATTTAAATGGAACGACATTACTTGCAAATCTTAGGTTCAAAAATTTAATTATGTTTTGTTCAGACACAAATAGTAAAAAAACTATTAATAATGTAAACAAACTTGGACCTTTTGATTTAATATTTATTGATGCAGATCATAATTACCAAAGTGTTAAGAGAGATTTTAATAATTATAAAAATGTATTAAGTAAAAATGGATTAATAATAATGCATGATATTTTTTTACCAAATTCCGGATCTAAAAAATTTTGGAATGAAATTAAAAATAATAAATCTTTTAAATATAATGAAATTATATGTAAAAAATATCCATTTAAGTATGGAATTGGTATTTTAAATCAAAAGTAAAATCCTAAATGAACAAAACAAATAATTACTTAAAGAAATTAATGAAAGAAGGTTACGTTATTATCGATAATTTTTTATCAGAAAAAAAATGTAATTTTTATATCAAAAAAATTGAGAAGTTACTGAAAATGATAAAAGAAACTAATGATAAGCTTTCGCATAGCACTAAAGAAGGCCAAGTTATTTTAAGAGATTTGGTTTTAAGAGATCCAAAAACTTTTTTAAAAATAATTGACGATAAAAAAATTTTAGAATTATTGACAATGATTTACAAAGAAACTTTTATTCTAAGTAATATTATGGCAAGCAATAGTGTAAATGTTGGTAAAAAGTACTCTAGATCCGTTCATATAGACTCTCATATAGCTTCATGGAGGCGATGGGTTGATACTACAGATGTCGTAGCCATGATATGTTTAGATAAATTTACAAAATTTAATGGTGCAACAAAAGTCTGGCCTAAAAGTCATTTGTATGGGATTAAAATACATCACCAAAAAAAATATTTAAAAAGGCATTATAAAAATTTTAAATATCTAGAAGCAAAAAAAGGTTCCCTTGTTATATTTTTGGGACAAATGTGGCATCAGGTAGGACACAACTCCTCTTCTGAAAGAAGATGGGCTATACTTAATCATTACACACGATGGTGGATAAAACCGGCTACTGATTTTACCAAGTGCGGAAAAAAAATTTATAAAATGTTAAACAACAATCAAAAAAGAATTTTTGGATTTAGTTCTATAGCACCAAAATTCAATTTCAAAAAACAATCAAAGCCACTTTATACTTTGAGAAATATTAATAAAATTTCTAAAAATTACAAACAAGCAACAAATTATTAGTCTTTTGAAAAAAAAGTTATTCTATAACAAACATAAAATTACCAATAGAGATATTGCTGAGGTAATCAAAACACTCAAGTATCAAAAGTTGAGCAAAGGTGAACAAAACAACAATTTTTCTAAGAATTTGAAAAACTTTTTTGATTGTAAATATTGCCAACTAGTTTCAAGTGGAACTAGTGCTCAATTAATTTTGGCAAAATCACTTAAATGGAAAAAAGGCGACCATATTATACTTTCACCTCTTAGCTTTGTATCTGGAGCTAACAGCGTTCTTATTAATAATGCTACACCTGTATTTGTTGACATAAATTTGAAAGACTACAATTTTGATTATGATAAACTTGAAAAAAAAATTAAAATACTAAAAAAAAACAAAAAAAAAATTAAAGCAATTGTATCAACAGATTATGCAGGTATTCCTGGAAATTGGAAAAAACTTAAAAAAATTTCAAAGAAATATAAAATTGTATTAATAAATGACAATTGTCACGCTTTAGGCGCCTCATATCAAAACACTAAGTCTTATGCCCTTAAATTTGCAGATCATGTTATACAAAGCTTTCACGCAGTAAAAAATATTACAACCGGTGAAGGAGGTGCTTTATTAACAAATAATAAGAAAGTATTTGAAGATGCTAACAGATTGGCTCAACACGGTTTTCAAAACCCTGAAAAAATACTTACTCCGTGGGATTACGAAATTAAAAAAATACCAGGATTTAATTTTAGAATTTCTGATATCAATTGTGCTATTGGAAATAGTCAACTTAAGAGACTAAATAAAATTATTAATATAAGACGCAAACTAGCAAAAATTTACGATAAACTCTTTTCAAAATATACTTATTTTAAATTTATAAAAGAAGGAAAGAAATTTAAGTGTTCATATCATCTTTATCCACTCTCAATTAATTTTAATTATTTAAAAATTAACGAAAAATTATTCTATAAACGAATGAGAGATAAATTTGGTATAACCTTACAAAAACATTATAAACCAACATATAAATTTAAAATTTTTTCAAAATATATTAGCAAGAAAAAAAATGAATTTAAAAATACTGAGTTTTTTTATAGTAATACTTTTTCATTACCTTTGCACCTTGATATGTCGAAAAAAAAAATAATATTTGTTTTTAAGTCTATTTTATCTTCTTTGAAATTATCCAAATAAAATGTTAAAAAAAAACGATTTGGTTTGTATAGTACAAGCTAGACTTACATCTGGTAGATACCCAAATAAAATACTTAAAAAAATTTTAGGATATAGTTTAATTGATATAATTAATAAAAGACTTAAAAAGTCTAAGTCAATAAATAAAATTATTTTTGCAATTCCTGATAATAGAAGAAATATAAAATTAAAAAATATTTTAAAAAGGAAAAAAATTAAATATATTACAGGCTCAGAAAAAAATGTCTTTCAAAGATTTTATAAAATAATAAAAAAAACTAATCCTAAATACGTTGTTAGAGTAACTTCTGATTGTCCTTTAGTTGAACCCTATATTATTGATAATATGTATAAAATTTTAAGAAAAAGTAATATTGATTATATATCAACTGACTTAGCAAGTTACCCCGACGGATTTGATGTAGAAGTTTTTAAAAGTCAATGTATTTTAAATTCTTTAAACTTTAATCTTAATAAATACCAACTTGAACATGTCACACCCTTTTTAAGGCAAAGCAAAATGTTTAAAAGAAAAAAATTTGGATCAAAATATAAAAATTTTAATAAAATTAAACTTTCAATTGATACAAAAACTGATTTCAAAAGAGTTAAAAAGATTTTTGATTATTTTCAGAACATATTTATTAAGGAAGACCACGTATTTAAATATATAAGCACAAACAAATAGTTATAGTATAAAATATAAATTATAATGAAAAAAAATAAAAACAAAATTTTTTGGAAAAATGCAAAAAAAATTATTCCAGACGGAAATTCATTTTTATCTAAGAGGATAGACTTAAATAAAAATATTGATTGGCCAGCATATTATAAAAGGGCAAGTGGTTGTTATGTATGGGATTTAAATAATAAGAGATTCACTGACGTTGGGTTAATGGGTGTTGGCACAAATGTTTTAGGTTACAATAATAAAGAAGTAAATAATGCTGTTAATAAAGCGATAAATCAAAGCAATGTTTCATCGCTGAACTGTATCGAAGAATTTAAATTAGCAAAAGAACTTTTGAAACTACACAAGTGGGCACAAATGGTTAAGTTTGCCAGAACCAGTGGGGAAGCAAATTCCTTAGCAATTAGAATAGCAAGATCATTCACAAATTCTGAAAAAGTTGCTGTATGTGGATACCACGGTTGGCATGATTGGTATTTAGCAGCAAATTTGAAAAATAGGAATTCTTTAAATAATCATTTGAAAAAAGAATTAAATATTGATGGTGTTGCTAAATCATTATCTGGATCAATTTATTCTTTTGAATTCAACGATTTTCCAGGAATGAAAAAGTTAATAAAGAAAGAAAAAATTAAAATTATAAAAATGGAAGTGAAAAGGTTTTTGGAACCCGACCCTTATTTCCTTAAAAAAGTTAGGAAATTTACCAAAGAAAATAATATAATTTTAATTTTTGATGAGTGCACAACTGGTTTTAGAGAGACTATTGGCGGTATACATAAAAAGTATAAAATTAATCCTGATATTGCAATTTTTGGAAAAGCGCTTGGCAATGGTTTTGCTATAACTTCGGTCATTGGCAAAAGAAAAATAATGAATGCAGCTAGAAAAACATTTGTATCTAGCACTTTTTGGAGTGAAAGATCTGGTTATGTGGCGGGCCTTAAGACAATAGAAATTTTTAAGAAAAAAAAAGTTCTTAATAAAATAAAAAATACAGGTAAAATAATCAAGAGTAACTGGTCAAGAATATTTGAAAAGCACAATTTGAATTATAAAGTTATTGGATCTAATTCACTCCCTTGTTTTAGAATTCTTAGTTCAAATGAAGAAAAATTTTTTAACAAATTATCTAAAAAAATGCTTGAAAAAAATTATTTATTTAAAAACTTTGTATATGTGTCCATTGCTCATACTAAGCCTATATTGAAAAAATACTTTAATAATTTGGATAAAAGTATAAAAGAAATTATTGATGAAAAAAAATAAATTAAAAAAATATAATCTAATTATTAAAGAAATTGAAAAAATTAGAAAAGAAAATAATGTAAACTGGATGAACATTTTACGTATATCATTACAAAGTTCCCCAAAAGAAACCCTAAAAGTTATGAAACAAATCAATAAAGCAGATAATAAAATATCTAAAGTTTTCAAAAAGTTTAAAATATAATTTTTCATCAAATAAATAAAATGATTAAATCTATCGTTTCTTTATTAAGAAAGAAAATATTTTTCTATAATCCGCGTAAAGCAGATATTGTAATATTTGGATCATTTGTTAAAAACTTTTCCTTCGGGAAAAATATTTCATATCTTTTAATAGATGATCAAATTTATTTTACTGTATTATTTAAATCTTTTTTTAAACATCTTTTAAATAAAAAGTTTAATTCTTTAAACGATTGTTATTTTTATGAATTAATCACCCATATATCTCCTAAATTAGCAATTGGAAATGAAATAAATCAAAATATATTTAAATTTAAGAGATTTTTTCCTGAAAAAGTTTCCGTTGGATATCAAATAGTTTATTGGAGCAATATTCATAAATTTTTTATAAATCACAATTTTGGTAATAAAAAAAACTATGCGTGTGACTATTTTTTAATTTTTAATAAAAAATCAGTGAAGTATCTTAATTTTATTAAAACTAAATTTATCGTTACAGGTTCAATTAAAAATAACTTTAATTTGATACGTGATAGAAAAAAAAATTATGATTTGTTATTAATTTCAGATTATAGGGAGCCTGGGAATCTAAAGTTAAAGGATGAGCTTAGCATAAAAGTAAGAGCTCATTATTATAAATATTCATCAAAATTACTTTCGTATATAAAAAAATCTGCTGAAAAAAATAAATTCAAAGTTTGTGTTGCACTAGCATCAAGTAGGAGTGAAAAAAAGCATTACAATTTTTTAAAAAAAGAAACAATTTTTTATAAAAAATATCTTGGAAACTATATACCCGGTAATGAACCAGCACATATTCTCGCATCCAAGTCAAAAATGGTTATATCCTTCTGGTCAACTCTAGGTTTTGAATTATTAGCTCAAAAAAAAAGAGTATTATTTTTATCACCTAAATTTACTGACTTTTGGAATAAATTTCCTTCGAAAAACGGATTTAATTGGTCACAAGAATTAGATCAAAAAAAAATATTAAAAAAAATTTCAAATAATTTTTTTAAAAATGATAAATTATGGCTCGAACAAACAAAAAAATTTAGGACATCAATAATAGATTTTGATCCAAATAATACTATTCTTAAAAAGATTATCAGAGACAGTATATGAGAATTTCAGATTTCAAATTAAAACCTTTAAAGGAAAAACACGCTTCATACAAATATCTTTATTGGTTTAAAAATTCTCAGATCAAAAAAAACATAGTTTTTAATAAATATAACAATTTAGATCATTTAAAAAATTATATAAAAAATGCAAAAAGAAAAAAGGATTGTCTGTTTGGAATTTTTTTTAAAGATAGTCATATAGGAAATATAAAATTTGAGAAACCTAGTTTAACAAATAAAAAAAAATTAGTTTCCTATTTAGGAATTATGATTGGTGATCAAAAATTTCGTGGAAAGGGAAGTACACATCTAATTTTACAAAAAGCAATTAAAATGTTTACAAAAAAAACATCTGTGAAAATTTATAAATTAGGTGTCTCAAAAAAAAATTATGCTGCGATACATTGCTATAAAAAAAGTGGATTTAGGATATTAAAAAAAAACAAAAAAAAATTAGTTATGCAAAATAATACTGATCTTATAAATCTTGGAAAATTTTCATTAGGCACAGCACAAATGGGTCTTAAATACGGAATAAATAATAAAAGCAAAATTATAAATTTAAATAAATTAAAAAAAATACTTAATCAATGT
>MDSZ01137943.1_pt1 | contig 20377 bp, 19 predicted proteins | sample 811201 | NCBI WGS metagenome assembly MDSZ01 (sample SAMN05326647, study PRJNA326480) | marine metagenome | isolation source: seawater | place: Indian Ocean: North | collected 2010 | reverse complement strand
CGACCAAATGCCTGAACCTAGGTACGTTATATCTATGGGAAGTTGTGCTAATGGAGGGGGATATTATCATTACTCATATTCTGTTGTAAGAGGTTGCGATAGAGTTGTTCCAGTTGACATATATGTTCCCGGTTGTCCACCATCAGCCGAAGCTTTACTATATGGCATTTTACAACTACAAAAAAAGATTAGAAGAGAAGGAAATATTGAGAGATAAATGCAGAACTTAGATAAAATAAAAAAAATTGAAAAGATAATTAACGCAGAACTTACTAGTAAAATAACTAATTCTGAATTTGAATTTGATGAATTATTAATCAAAACTAATACAGAGAATTTAACAGAGGTAATTCGTTTTTTAAAATCAAATAATGAATGTAAATTTAAACAGCTTATTGATATTGCTGGAGTAGATTACCCAAGTGAAGAAAAAAGATTTAAATTAATTTATTTATTATTATCTCACGAAATGAATCTAAGAATCAAATTATTAATTGATATTGACCTAAGCCAAAACGTGCCATCAATTACAAAAATATTTCCATCTGCAAACTGGATGGAAAGAGAAATATTTGACATGTATGGAATTAAATTTAAAAACCATCCCGATTTAAGAAGAATTTTAACAGATTATAATTTTAAAGGCCACCCGCTTAGAAAAGATTTCCCTTTAACGGGTTTTAACGAGGTTAGGTATAGTGAAAGTAAGAAAAAAGTGATTTATGAACCAGTAAAACTTGAACAAAATTACAGAAATTTTGATTTTGAAAGTCCCTGGGAAGGAACCAAATATATTAAAGAAGTTGAAAAAGAGAAAAAAAATGAAAAAAACTAAAACTCTTAATTTGAATTTTGGTCCTCAACATCCCGCTGCCCATGGTGTTTTAAGATTAATATTGCAACTAGATGGGGAGGTTGTAGAAAAAGCTGACCCACATATTGGTCTTCTTCATAGAGGCACTGAAAAACTAATAGAGCATAAGACTTATACTCAAGCACTTCCGTACTTTGATAGACTTGATTATGTCGCCCCTATGAATCAAGAGCATGCTTTTGCTCTAGCAACCGAAAAACTTATGAAAATTGAAATTCCAATAAGGGCAAAATATATAAGAGTAATATTTTGTGAGATAGGAAGAATTTTAAGTCATATATTAAACGTTACTACACAAGCTTTAGATGTTGGTGCTTTAACCCCATCTCTTTGGGGATTTGAAGAGAGAGAGACTTTAATGACTTTTTACGAGAGAGCATCAGGATCTAGATTGCATGCAAATTATTTTAGAACAGGTGGGGTGCAAAAAGATTTACCGACTAAATTAATTGAAGATATAGGTAAATTTTGTAATACCTTCCCAAAAATAATTAATGATCTCGAAGATCTATTGACTGAAAATAGAATCTTTAAACAGCGAAATGTTGAAATAGGAATAGTTACTAAGAAAGATGCCTTAGAACATAGTTTTTCTGGAGTTATGTTGCGAGGTTCCGGAATAGCTTGGGATCTAAGAAAGTCACAACCATATGAGTGTTATAAAGACCTAGATTTTAAAATACCTATAGGAAAAAATGGAGATTGTTATGATCGCTATTTATGTAGAATTGAAGAGATGAGAGAAAGTGTAAAGATAATAAAACAATGTTTAGAGAAATTGCCCAAAGGCCCGGTAAAAACTGTAGATGGTAAAGTTTCACCTCCAAAAAGAGAGGATCTTAAACAATCAATGGAGGCATTAATTCATCACTTTAAATTATTTACTGAAGGTTATAGAGTTCCTGCAGGCAATGTATATACATCAGTTGAGGCACCTAAGGGTGAATTTGGTGTTTATCTAATTTCAGATGGTAGCAACAAACCCTACAGATGTAAAATAAGAGCTCCAGGATTTTCTCATCTTCAGGCAATGGATTATTTAATTAAAGGTCATATGCTAGCCGATGTTCCAGCCGTTTTAGGATCTTTAGATATAGTTTTTGGAGAGGTAGATAGATGAGTATTAAAAAGGTTCATACAGAGCAACCTGAAAAGTTCGAATTTAATAGCGAGAACTTAAAAATGGCAGAAGAAATTTTAAAAAGATATCCAAAAAAAAATAGCAAAAGTGCTGTGATGCCATTACTTTATCTTGCTCAAAGACAAAATGACAATTGGATTCCGCTGGCAGCAATAAAATATGTTTCTAAGTACTTATCTATGCCTTACATAAATGTTTACGAAATAGCTACTTTTTACTCTATGTATAATCTTTCACCCGTCGGAAAATACTTTGTTCAGATCTGTACAACAACCCCTTGTTTACTGAGAGGTGCAGATAAACTTGTAAAAATTTGCAAGGAAAAAATTTCTAAAGATCAAAATATAGTTGATAAGAAAAATATGTGTTCTTGGACGGAAGTAGAATGCCTAGGTGCATGTATAAATGCTCCAATGATGCAAGTAAATTATGATTATTACGAGGACTTGGACGAAATTAAAACAAAAAAAATAATAGACTCTCTTTTAAATGACAATCCTCTGCCTCCTGGCTCATACAAAGAAGGCATTATTACAAACAAGAAACAAAAAAACGGTAAAGAAAAATATGCTTAATAAAGAAAATAAAATATTTAAAAATTTATATAATGATTTTGGATGGGAAATTGAAAAATCTTTAGAGAGGAACGATTGGAAAGACACTAAAGAAATAATGTCAAAAGGTAAAGAGTGGATTATAAATGAGGTAAAAATTTCCGAGCTTAGAGGAAGAGGTGGAGCAGGTTTCTCTACGGGTTTAAAATGGTCATTTGCACCTAAAGAAGTAAAATCAAGACCTCACTATCTAGTAGTTAATGCTGATGAGTCTGAACCAGGAACTTGTAAAGACAGAGATATAATTAGATATGAGCCTCAAAAATTAATTGAGGGTTGTTTACTTTCAGGATACGCAGTTGGTGCTCATGTTTGCTATATTTATATTAGAGGAGAATATTTCAATGAGGGCAAAAGGTTACAAGAAGCCATTAATCAAGCTTACAAAAAAAATTTTCTTGGCAAAAATGCGTGTGGATCTAATTGGGATTTTGATATTTATATCCATTACGGTGCAGGAGCATATATTTGTGGTGAAGAAACAGCTTTGTTAGAAAGTATAGAAGGTAATAAAGGTCAGCCTAGATTAAAGCCCCCATTCCCTGCTTTAGTTGGATTATATGGTTGCCCAACTATTGTGAATAATGTTGAAACAGTTGCGGTTGTCCCAACCATTTTGAGAAGAGGTGGGAAATGGTTTTCTACTTTGGGAAAACCAAAGAATACTGGTACAAAAATTTTTTGTATCTCAGGAAATGTTAATAATCCATGTAATGTAGAGGAAGAACTTGGTATTCCTTTGAAAGAATTAATTGAAAAATACGCTGGAGGAGTAGTTGGAGGATGGGACAATTTAAAAGCAGTAATTCCTGGCGGATCATCAATGCCGCTATTGCCAAAGAAAATTTGTGATACAGTCACTATGGACTTTGATACATTAATTAAACACCAAAGCGGACTTGGCACTGCTGGTATTGTAGTTATAAATAATGATCAAGATATAATTTCTTGTATAGCAAGAATTGCTAGGTTCTATAAGCATGAGAGTTGTGGTCAATGCACACCTTGTAGGGAAGGATCTGGTTGGATGTGGAGAATATTGGAAAGAACCGCGAAAGGAGATGCGACTCACAGCGATATCGATTTATTATTCGACGTAACCAAACAAATTGAAGGTCATACTATATGTGCATTTGGCGAGGGGTCTGCCTGGCCAGTTCAAGGGCTTTTACGTCATTTTCGAAAAGAGATTGATAAGAAATGTACAAATGATCCTATAGTTAAGAAAAAAAGGCCTATACCTTACCTTGTAGACCAACATTTATTGGAGAAAAAAAATGCCTAAAATCTTTATTAACGATAAAGAAATCGAATTCGAAAAAGGTATGACAGTTTTACAAGCTTGTGAATTGGCAGGAGTTGAAATCCCAAGATTTTGTTATCATGAAAGATTATCTATAGCAGGTAATTGCAGAATGTGTTTAGTCGAACTAGAAAAATCACCTAAGCCAATAGCTTCTTGTGCAATGCCGGCGACTGAAAATATGAAAATAAAAACCAACACACCTTTTGTTGAAAAAGCTAGAAAAGGTATTATGGAATTTCTCTTAGCAAATCATCCACTAGATTGTCCAGTGTGTGATCAAGGTGGTGAATGCGATCTTCAAGATCAATCATTATACTACGGAGTAGATAAATCAAGATTTTTAGAAAATAAAAGATTTGTTAAAGATAAAAATATGGGTCCACTTATTAAAACACAAATGACCAGGTGTATACACTGCACAAGATGTGTAAGATTTGCCACAGAGGTAGCCGGAGTTCCTGAAATCGGTGCGATTGGAAGAGGCGAGGACATGCAAATAACCACTTATCTGGAAAAATCAATGCAATCTGAGTTATCAGCTAACGTCATAGATCTTTGTCCTGTTGGCGCTCTTACTTCTAAACCATACGCTTTTGAAGCAAGACCATGGGAACTTAAGAAAACAGAAAGTATAGATGTTCTTGATGCTGTTGGCTCTAATATTAGAGTTGATACTTATGGGTGGGAAGTAAAAAGAATATTGCCAAGATTAAATAATGAAATTAATGAGGAATGGATATCAGATAAAACTAGATATTCTTGTGACGGTTTATTAAAACAAAGACTTGATACTCCATATATAAAAAAACAGAATAAACTTGTCAGATGTGACTGGGATGAGGCTATCAAAGTCATTGGAGAAAAATTTAAAAACACCTCTAGCGAGAAAATTGCTGGACATTTAGGAGACTTAACATCAATAGAAACCTCTTTTTCTTTTAAGAAACTATTTGAGTCTATTAAAAGTAAAAACTTAGAAAGTAGAGAAAAAAAATTCTATGTGAACCTAGATGATAAGATTAATTATTTATTCAATTCTACGATACAAGGTATTGAAGAGGCAGATTTAATTATTTTAATTGGGTGTAACCCTAGACTAGAAGCCACAATGGTAAACGCAAGAATTAGAAAATCATATTTAAAAAATAAATTAAAAATATTTTCTTTCGGTGATCCGGGTAATCTAACATATGATTATGAAATTATCGGCAACAACACCAATGATTTAAAAGAATTTTTCTCCAATAAATTGAAAAATGAAAAAATTTTTAAAGATATCTCAAAACCAATAGTGATTATGGGAGAGTCAATTTTACAACTAAAAAGCGGAGGCTCTATCTTTGAAGAGACTAAAAACTTTTTGTTCAAAAATAATTTTATTACTGAAAAATGGAATGCATTAAATGTATTGATTCAAAACGCTTCAACAGTCGGTAATTTTGATCTCAATTTAGTTGATAATAGAAATTTTAAATTTTTTGATAATTTAAACGATAATAAATTTGAAGTTATTTATTTATTAGGTTCAGATAATTTAGACTTTAAGAAAAAAAACGAGTTTATAATTTATCAAGGAAGTCATGGAGACAGAGGTGCTGAAATAGCTGATATTATTTTGCCAAGTCCGACTTATACCGAACAATCAGGTTTATTCTCTAATTTAGAGGGAAGAGTTCAAGAATGTAGAAAAGCATCGTATCCTATAGGTCAAGCAAAAGAAGATTGGAAAATTTTCAATTTAATATCTAAACAAATTCATAATAAAAATTTATTTAATTCTTTTAAAGAAGTTAGAGAAGAGGCAATTAAATCTATCAAGAATTTTAATGGTTTAGACCTTTTACCCAAAAAAATGAAAAGTGAATTTCAAAAAAAAAATCTTCATTTTGAAAAAGAGTTAATAAACATAAATCCAATTGATTATTATTTCAGCAATTCGATTTCAAGGGCATCTAAAACTATGGCAGATTGTAGAAGGGAAAGAAATATCAACTTAAAAGAGGGAACTAATAACTAATGACAATTTACTTAAATACGCTTTTTGACGAAATTTATAAAATCTTATTTTTGTTAATCCCAGTTCTAATAAGCGTTGCTTTGATAGTTTGGTTAGACAGAAGAGTTTGGGGCCTTGTTCAAAAAAGAAGAGGACCAAACGTTGTAGGTCCCTTTGGATTGTTACAAACTTTAGCAGATGCTTTGAAATACATATTTAAGGAAATAATTATACCTGCTAGTTCAAATAAAGTAATTTTTATCCTTGCTCCAATCGTAACGATGACACTTGCTTTAATAGCTTGGGCTGTAATTCCATTTAGTGAAGAGTATGTTTTGTCAGATATTAATGTAGGAATTTTATATTTATTTGCAGTTTCATCTTTAGGTGTATATGGAATAATAATGGGAGGTTGGGCATCAAATTCAAAATATCCTTTCCTAGGTTCTATTAGGTCTGCAGCGCAAATGGTTTCATATGAGGTCTCAATAGGTATAATAATAATTAATGTATTGCTATGTGTGGGATCGCTTAATTTAAAAGATATTGTTCTCGCACAACAAAAAATTTGGTTTGTTCTTCCCTTATTTCCGATGTTTGTAATCTTTTTCATTTCAGCGTTAGCTGAGACAAATAGGCCTCCATTTGATTTACCTGAAGCTGAAGCAGAATTAGTAGCTGGATATCAAACGGAATATTCTGGCATGATGTATGCAATGTTTTGGCTCGGGGAATACGCCAATATTTTATTAATGTGCGCTCTGGGTTCAATTTTATTTTTAGGCGGTTGGTTACCACCTTTAGATATCTATCCTCTCAATGTAATTCCATCTCCAATATGGATGATACTCAAAATATTATTTTTATTTTTTTTATTTGCAATAATTAAGGCTATAGTACCAAGATATAGGTATGATCAATTAATGAGGCTTGGGTGGAAAATATTTTTACCTTTTTCATTAATTTATGTGGTTTTAACTGCAAGTTTCTTATTGTATTTCGACTTGCTACCAAACAATTTAGGATAATTATGATTAGTAGAATTATAAAAACAATTTTTTTAGTTGAGTTTATTAAAGGCATCGCAAAAGCAATTAGTGAAATATTCAAAAAGAAAAAGACAATAAACTACCCATTTGAAAAAGGGTCAATTAGTCCAAGATATAGGGGAGAACACGCTTTGAGAAGATACCCCAATGGAGAAGAAAGATGTATTGCTTGTAAGTTATGTGAAGCTGTTTGCCCAGCTCAAGCAATAACAATTGAGTCAGAGGAGAGAGAAGATGGAAGCAGAAAAACTAAAAGGTACGATATAGATATGCTAAAGTGTATATATTGTGGTTTGTGCCAAGAATCTTGCCCAGTTGATGCTATAGTACAAGGTCCAAATTTTGAATTCGCAACCGAAACTAGAGAAGAACTCTATTATAATAAAGAAAAATTATTGGATAACGGTGATAAATGGGAGTCTGTTTTATCTAAAAACATTAAATTAGATAAAATATATAGATAAATGTTAACTCATGCTTTTTTTTTCTACTTTTTTTCAATTGTAGCAATCTTTTCTGCATTGATGGTTATTGTTTCAAGAAATACTGTCAATTCAGTTTTCTTTTTAATTTTGGACTTTATTTCAGTTGGCTGTCTTTTCATAATGGTAGGGGCTGAATTTTTAGGCATGATACTTTTAATTGTATATGTTGGAGCTGTAGCAGTGTTATTTTTATTTGTGGTGATGATGTTAAACGTAGCCCAACAAAAACAATCTTGGTTTATTGGCAGAAAAGCTACACATATTCCTTCAGGATTAATTGTTGCAATTTTAATATTTTTGGAACTATTAGTTGTTATAGGAGGATGGAAATACAAAGATAATATAATGAATAGTTCATCATTAGTAATTAGTGAAAACTTTTCAAACACTCATCAACTTGGTAAAGTTATGTACACCGATTATATACTCTACTTTCAACTTTCAGGCATAATTTTATTATTATCAATGATTGGAGCTATAATTTTAACTTACAGAAAAAGAGAAAATTTGAAAAAACAAAGTTATTTTAGCCAAATATCAAGAAGCAGAGAAACTTCAGTAGAGTTGAAAAATGTTGAATTTGATAAGGGAGTGGAAATTAATGATTGATATAGGCTTAGGACATTACTTAACCCTTGGAGCAATTATATTTTTTCTTGGAATAATAGGAATTTTTTTAAATAGAAAAAACGTAATTGTAATCTTAATGTCAATAGAGTTAATTTTGCTCGCAGTAAATATTAACCTAATTTCATTTTCAATATTTTCAGGTGATATTTTAGGCCAGGTATTTACTATGCTTATACTTACTGTGGCTGCAGCGGAAGCAGCAATTGGACTTGCGATAATAGTGGTGTTTTTTAGAAACAGAGGATCAATTAGAGTTGAGGATATTCACGAAATGAGAGGATAAATGGAATACGCCATAATCTTTTTACCTTTGATAGGGTCTATAATTTGTTATTTTGGAAAAAATTTGGGCAATTTCTTTTCACAATTAATATCTACTTGCTTGGTATCAATTTCTGCTATTTTAGCAATTATAGTTTTTTTTGACGGTATACAAAATAATAATTATGGCAATTATTTAATTTTCAAATGGATTGAGTCTGGTAATTTTACCGCAAACTGGTCTATTAATATTGATCCTCTAAGTTCAGTAATGTTAGTTGTTGTCACATCAGTATCTTCTTTAGTTCATATTTATTCAATTGGTTACATGAGCAAAGACCTTCATAAACCTAGATTTATGTCATACTTGTCACTTTTCACTTTCTCAATGTTAGCATTAGTTGTTTCAGATAATTTTTTACAATTATTTTTTGGATGGGAAGGTGTTGGACTATGTTCTTATTTGTTAATTGGTTTTTGGTATAAGAAAAATTCTGCAAATAATGCAGCGATAAAAGCATTTATTGTAAATAGGGTCGGAGATTTTGGGCTAGCTATTGGTATTTTTTTAATTTTCTTTTATTTTGGAAGTTTGAACTTTAACGAAGTTTTTTTGAAAGTGCCCAACTATCTCGAAGAAACAATTTCCTTTTTTGGATTTAGTATCAATCTAATTACACTAATTTCTATAATGTTGTTTGTTGGAGCAATGGGCAAATCAGCTCAATTTTTATTACATACCTGGTTACCAGATGCAATGGAGGGGCCTACTCCTGTTTCAGCTTTAATACATGCTGCAACTATGGTTACAGCAGGCGTATTTTTAGTGGTAAGATGCTCACCAATTTTTGAATTTTCTCAACCAGCTTTAAATTTTGTCACTGTGGTGGGTTTAATAACAGCTTTATTTGCAGCTTCAGTTGCCTTAGTACAGAACGATATAAAAAAAATTATTGCATATTCTACATGTAGCCAATTAGGCTATATGTTTTTTGCAACAGGCATTGGAGCTTACCATGTTGCTATGTTTCACTTATTTACTCACGCTTTTTTTAAAGCTTTATTATTTTTAGGTGCTGGCTCGATTATACATACTTTTAATAATGAACAAGACATTACAAAAATGGGAGGAGTGTGGAAAAAAATTCCAGTTACAACGTCATTGATGTTGATAGGTACAGCTGCATTGACAGGATTTCCTTTTTTATCTGGCTTTTATTCAAAAGAGGCAATACTTGAGTTCGCTTTTTTAAAAAATAATCAAATCAGTAATTATGTTGTCTCACTAGGAATATTTACCGCTTTTTTAACTTCTATTTATTCTTGGAGACTATTTTTTAAATCATTTTTTGGAACCTACAACAACAAATCAATACCAATTGAACAAATACATGAGTCACCTATTGTTATGTTAATACCTTTATTTATTTTGTCTATAGGTGCGGTATTAGCTGGATACTTTTTCAAAGACTTATTTATCGGACATACAAGTTTCAATTTTTGGAAAAATTCAATATTCTTCTTAAATCCAATAGAGCATTCTAAATTACCTTTATGGTTTTTATTTTTGACACCATTTTTAATAATTATCTCAATACCATTAGCTTATTATCTATTTATAAAAAATCAGGATATTTTAAATCAAACCAAAAAAACTCATTATCCACTTTATAAATTTTTATTAAACAAATGGTACGTAGATGAATTATATGATGCAATATTTGTAAGCCCCATAAAAAAAATTGGTACTATATTTTGGAAAAAAGGCGACGTAGGAATAATTGATAAATTTGGGCCAGACGGAGTTTCTCAAGTAATTAAATTCATTTCTAATAAGGCAGTAAAATTTCAAACTGGTTTTATTTATGATTATGCCTTTGTAATGTTGATTGGTCTATCAGCATTAATAACTTACTTAATTTTAAATTAATGAATTTTCCAATTTTATCTTCTATAATATTTTTACCTCTATTGGGCTCACTGTTTCTTTTTTTAACAAGGTCAAAAGAAAATAACAAAAGTGATATATATGTCTCTTTATTTACAAGTTTTTCAAATTTTCTTTTGTCTATTTTTCTATGGTTTTCGTTTGATAATAATTTTAGTGGTTTTCAATTTGTAGAAGAAAAAAATTGGATAAGTGGTTTGATCAAATTTAAGCTAGGAGTTGACGGAATATCAGTGTTATTTATAGTTTTGACTGCATTTATTATTCCGATTTGTATTATATCTTGCATTAACAGCGTAAAGAATAGATTAAAAGAATTTTTAATTGCAATCTTAATTTTAGAGACTTTTATGATTGGAGTATTCTGTTCTTTAGATTTAGTAATTTTTTATCTCTTTTTTGAAGCTGGACTTATACCCATGTTTTTAATTATTGGAGTTTGGGGTGGCACAAGAAGAGTTTATTCGGCATTTAAGTTTTTTCTATATACTTTGCTAGGTTCAGTATTAATGCTCGTAGCTATAATTTCAATTTATTGGATAACGGGTACTACAGATGTTACTCAAATATATGAAATTAAAATTCCAAAAAACTATCAGTATTTACTTTGGCTAGCCTTTTTTAGCTCATTTGCTGTAAAAATGCCAATGTGGCCAGTTCATACTTGGTTACCAGATGCTCACGTTGAAGCACCAACTGCTGGTTCCGTAATTCTCGCGGCTATACTTTTAAAAATGGCTGGGTATGGTTTTTTGAGATTTTCAGTTGGAATGTTTCCTGTGGCTTCCGACTATTTTACTAATCTAGTTTTTGTTTTAAGTTTAATTGCTATTATTTACACCTCTTTAATTGCTTTAATGCAAGATGACATGAAAAAGTTGATAGCTTACTCATCAGTTGCTCATATGGGTTTTGTAACATTGGGAATTTTTACATTCACGCAGCAAGGTATAGAGGGAAGTATTTTTCAAATGATTAGCCATGGTCTTATATCAGCTGCTTTATTTTTATGTGTTGGTGTTCTTTATGATAGAATGCATTCTAGGGAAATAAATAACTATGGAGGTGTTGTAAACTTTTTACCTAAATTTTCATTTATTTTTATAATATTTACTTTAGGCTCTTTAAGTTTACCTGGTACCACAGGATTTATTGGAGAATTTTTAGTTTTAGTTGGTGCTTTTAAATCAAATTATATTGTTGCTGTTATTGCTAGCTTGGGAGTTATATTAGGCGCAGCTTACATGTTATGGTTAGCAAAGCGAGTCATATTTGGTATTACAATTAATTCAAAAATTAAAGAGATGAAAGATATCAATATTAGAGAAGGTTTTGTTTTAATAACTTTAGCATTTATAACAATCTTTTTTGGATTTTATCCTGATCCGATAATTAATACACTGACCGTTTCAGTAGAAGATTTAATAAATAATTATAACAATGAAATTGCTAATAAATTTTAAAAATGAGTGAATTAAATTTTTTAATACCTGAAATCTTTTTATTTTTAGGAACTTGTATATTATTATTAGTCGGTGTATTTTCTAAAAATAGTTACAAATTAATATATAGATTATCACTTTTAATTCTCATATCTTTAACTATTCTGTTATTTAATTCTCATGTAGATGAGACAAAAATTTTATTTAATAGCTTTATTGTTGATAAATTTTCTAATTTTATTAAAGTACTAATATCTATTGCATCAATTTTAATATTAATTTCTTCTCAGCAATATATTAAAGACCTAAAAATCGCAAAATTTGAATATCCAATTATCTTATTACTTTCTATTTTAGGGATGTTTTTTATGGTTAGTTCTAATGATCTTATTTTATTTTATCTAGGATTAGAACTTCAATCATTATCTTTATATATTCTAGCATCTATAGATAGAGATAATATTAAATCTACAGAAGCAGGAATAAAATATTTTGTTTTAAGTGCTTTATCATCGGGATTATTACTGTACGGATGCTCTTTATTATATGGTTTTACTGGTTCCACTAACTTCTATGAAATACAAGAAAATCTGATCACTGAAAATACAGGAGCAGTTTTTGCTATGGTTTTTGTTTTGGTTGGATTAGCATTTAAAATATCAGCTGTTCCATTTCATATGTGGACGCCTGATGTATACGAAGGTTCTCCAACTTCAATAACTAGTTTTTTTGCAGTTGTTCCGAAAATTGCTGGTATTTCAGTTGTTTTAAGATTTATGGATATACCATTCCAGAATATATTATCTGAATGGCAAACAATTATGGTTTTCATATCTTTAGCATCAATGATACTAGGTGCAGTTGCTGCTATAGGTCAAAAAAATATAAAAAGACTTTTAGCATATAGCTCAATTGGACATATAGGTTATGCGCTTGCTGGTGTAGCAACTGGAAGTGATAACGGTTACTCATCAACTGTAATCTATTTAACAATATATGTTATTATGAATTTAGGTGCGTTCTCTTGCATATATTTCATGAGAAAAAATGGAAATTATTTAGAGAAAATAGATGACCTATCTGGTCTATCAAAAGATAAACCTCTACTATCATTATCTTTTTTAATAATATTTTTTTCATTAGCAGGCATACCTCCACTTGGTGGTTTTTTTGCAAAATTTTATGTTTTTATGGCAGTGATAGAGAGTGAAATGTATTTATTAGCAATTATAGGACTTATTACGACAGTAATATCAGCCTTTTATTATTTAAAAGTAATCAAAATCATTTATTTTGATGAAAATAAAATCAAGTTTGATCAATTTAAAAATTTTGGTGCGCATAGTACAATTTTTATTTCGTGTGTGATATTACTAACATTTTTCGTATATCCGTCGATTTTGAACCCAATCATGGATAGTTTGTTTTAAATGAAATTCTCGATTAAAAAGATGAAATTAGTTAGTAGCACAAATGAAAAAGCAATAAAACTTATTAAACAAAACAAATTAAAACCTACAATTATAATTGCAGAAAATCAATATAAAGGTAGAGGACAGTACGGAAAAAAATGGATATCAATTAAAGGAAATTTATTCATGAGCTTATTTTTCAAAATAAAAAAAAATAAATCAACTAATTCAATTGTAAAAAAAAATATATTAATTATCAAAAATACTTTGAGCAAATTTGTAAAAGAAAAGATAAATATAAAAAAACCCAATGATTTGATAATAAATAGAAAGAAAATTTGCGGTATATTGCATGAAACATTTATTAAAAATGGTAAAAAATTTCTAATTGTTGGAATAGGTATTAATATTAAAAAAAACCCTATTATCAAAGGATATTTAACAGGAAACCTTTCAGAGTTTTCTAGAAAAAAAATTAACAAGAATCTAATATATAGATCAATTAAGATTAATTTTGAAAAGGAGCTATTAAGCAATAATGTATCTAGTAGGTGACATAGGAAATACCGAAATTAAAATATTTATTTTAAAAGAAAACTATAATGTTCTAAAGAAAGTTGTTTTAAAAACTAAATATATAACAAGCAAGTCTTTAAATAAAAAATTTAAATTTGTAAAAAATAAAAAATTAAGAATATCACAAGCTATTATGAGTAGTGTGGTGCCAAGAGTATTTAAGATGATAAAAAAATATTTGGTAAAAAACAATTTAAAAACAATAGAACTTAAAAAAAAAAATTTAAAAAGTTACATAAATATTAAAGTAAATAAAAAACAAGTGGGTTCAGATAGATTAGCGAATGCAATTGGCATCAGCAATAAGAAAGATAATTTTATTGTAATTGACTTTGGAACTGCTACAACTTTTGATGTTATATATAAAAATAATTACGTCGGGGGTTTAATAGCACCAGGAATTCAACTATCATTACAAACTTTAATATCACATGCATCTCTCATTCCAAGCACTAAGCTTTCAAAAAGTTCTAAAGTTTTAGGTAAAAATACTAAATCAGCAATTCAGTCAGGATTTTATTGGGGTTATAGCGGGCTAATCAATAATATTATTAATATGATTATTAAAAATACTAAAAAAAAATTTAAAATTGTTCTAACAGGTGGAAATGCAAAGCTATTTCAAAAAGCAATTAATTTTAATACTATGATTAAAAAAGATTTAACAATATATGGATTATTTAAGGTAATTAAAAATGAAAAATAAATTATTATTTTGTCCGCTAGGTGGAACTGGAGAAATAGGAATGAATATGAATCTTTATTCATATGGAAATGAGGATGACCAAAAATGGTTGATAGTTGATATGGGTGTAACCTTTGCAGACGAATCGATTCCTGGAGTGGATTTAATTTATCCAGACCCAGGTTTTATTATTGATAAAAAAGATGATTTGATGGGAATAGTTTTGACTCATGCTCATGAGGATCATATAGGTTCGATAGCTCACATTTGGCCAAAATTAAAATGTAATATTTATGCTACACCTTTTACTGCAGTTTTAATACAAGAAAAGTTTAAAGAAAAAAAAATTGATGTTTCAAACTATTTAAAAATTGTGCAATTAAGCTCAAAAATAAAATTAGGCCCTTTTGAAATAGATTTTGTTTCATTGACGCATTCTATTCTTGAACCAAACGGATTGGTGTTAAAAACCCCTGAAGGAGTGGTGTTGCATACTGGTGATTGGAAGATTGATCCAAATCCCTTGCTTGGTAATAAAACTGACATTAAAAAATTAAAGGAAATTGGAGATAATGGTGTCATTGCAATGATTTGTGATTCAACTAATATATTTAATCCTGGAAGATCTGGTTCAGAATTAGAAGTCAGAGATAGTTTGCTAAGAATAATCGAGACAAAAAAAAAACGTATATTAATCACATCGTTTGCTTCCAATGTAGCTAGAATGGAGACCATTTTTTATTGTGCCAAAAAAACAAATAGATTTATATCTTTGGTAGGGCGATCAATGAATAGGATTTTCAATGCCGCAAAAAAATGTGGCTACTTAAATAATATAATTGAACCAATAGATCCAAGAGAGACAAAAAATATTTCAAGAGAAAAAATTATTTATCTGTGCACAGGAAGCCAAGGAGAACCTATGGGAGCAATGAATAGAATTGTAAATAAAATTCATCCTGATGTAGAGTTAGACGCAGGAGATACTGTTATATTTTCTTCTAAGATTATTCCTGGTAATGAAAAAAAACTTTACAATCTTCAAAATAAAATCGTAAACGACGATGTAGAAATTATTACCGAGGAAAATGCTTTTGTTCATGTTTCTGGTCACCCAAATAGAGAAGATTTAAAAGATATGTATAAATGGGTAAGACCAAAATGTATTATACCTGTACATGGTGAGCACAGGCATATTAAAGAACATTTAGCATTTGCTAAAGAAATGCAAATTCCATATTCTATAAAAATAGAAAATGGCGATATAATTGATATTAAATCTAACGGTAAACCAAAAGTAATTGATAAAGCACCTTCTGGAAAAATTTATCTTGATGGAAATATTGGAGTTGATGCTGACTCCCAATCTATAAAAGAAAGAAAAAACTTATCTATGAATGGTTATTTGGAAATTACATTAATTGTAAATAATAATGGAAAAGTAAAAAAACCAATTATTTCAATAAAAGGAATACCTTATAATTCAACTAAAAGTGAAAACTTAGTATTTGATATGGAAGATGAAATAATTGATATTTGTAGGACATATTCATTAAATAATAAGAATCAAGAACAAAACCTTATAGAGACCCTTAAGCAAAATTGCAGAAAAATTGTAAAGGAAAAAACCGGTAAAAAACCTTTTACTAATATTAATATTGCAAGAATTTAATGGGAATTACTGGCGCAATAATCGTATTCATAATTATCTGGTGGATAATTTTTTTTTCAGTATTACCTATTGGTATTAAATCAAAAAAGAATGGAATTAGTGGTAAAGTGGAAGGAGAAGATCCAGGAGCACCTCAAAATCCCAATATTTTTAGGAAATTTATTTACACAACTTTAATAACAATAATAATTTTTTCAATAATTTACTATATTATTTCAAATGAATATTTTAATTTAAGAGAATATTTAAACTAATGCTATTATCAAAATTATTTTTACCTATTTTAAAAAATTTGCCTTCAGAAGCAAAGATTAAATCTCACCAAGTAATGTTGAGAACTGGAATGATCCGTCAATCATCCGCTGGAATCTATTCGTGGTTACCACTAGGCTTTAAAATTATGAAAAAAATAGAAAATGTTGTGAGAGAAGAACAAAATAATATCGGCGCACAAGAGATGTTAATGCCTACAATTCAATCCTCTGATATTTGGAAAGAGAGTGGAAGATATAAAGATTATGGTGAAGAAATGCTGAGAATAAAAGATAGACAAGGCAGAGAAATGCTTTATGGGCCGACCAATGAGGAACTTATAACAGATATCTTTCGTTCAAGCATTAAGTCCTATAAATCTTTACCTAAATTGCTTTACCACATTCAATGGAAATTTAGAGATGAAATAAGACCAAGATTTGGTGTGATGAGATGTAGGGAGTTTTTTATGAAAGATGCTTACTCTTTTGACTTATGTGAGAAAGACTCAATAATTTCATATAACAAAATGTTTTACTCTTATTTAAGAACTTTTCATAAACTAGGATTAAAAGCTATTCCAATGGCGGCTGATACTGGACCAATTGGCGGAGATTTGTCTCATGAGTTCATTATTTTGGCTGATACCGGCGAAAGTAAAATTTATGCAGATAAAGATATTTTTGAAATCGATATAAACAAATATGAATTTTCTATTTCTTCTTTAAATCAGATGAGAAATGATTTCTCTTCGAAATATGCTGTCACGGATGAAAAATTTGAAAAGGAAGAATTCGATATTAAAGTAAGTAAATCTAAACAACTAATTACAAAAGGAATTGAAGTAGGACATATTTTTTATTTCGGAGATAAGTATTCAAAACCATTAAATTGTTTCATCGATAATCAACATGGTAAAAAAGAAACGGTAAAAATGGGTTCTTATGGAATTGGCGTATCAAGATTAGTTGGTGCGATAATTGAAGCAAAATTTAATAATGATGTGATGAAATGGCCAAAAAGTATAAGCCCATACGACGTAACGATTATTGCCAATTACAATAAAAATAATGCAGAAAGCTTTGAAAAAGCCCATAATATTTACTCTAACTTAAAAAAACAAAATATTGACGCATTATTAGATGACACTGAAGAAAATATGTCAAAAAAATTTAAGAACCATGACCTTATTGGTGTGCCATACCAAATAATTGTAGGATCAAAATCAAATCAAGATAATTTTGAATTCAAAGAGGTTGGAAAAAGTAGTGAAATTTTAAGCCTTGAAGAAATCAAAAAAAAACTAAAAAAATAAATTGTTTACAAAAGCTGAAAAATTAATCTCTTTTAGAAATTTAAAACCAAAAAGAAAAGAAGGTTTTTTAAAAGTAATTTCTATTTTTTCTTTTGTAGGTATTATGCTTGGAGTTGCTATACTAATAATAGTAATGTCAGTAATGAATGGATTTAGGACTGATTTAACAAATAAAATTTTAGGATTAAATCCACATGTAGTCGTTGAGCCAAACGTAGAAAAAATTGATGAAGATTTTAAAAAAAAATTAAAAAAAAAATATCAAAATTTTAATTTCTATGAGTCTTTGTCAGGCGAAGGTATTATATTAGGTAATGAAGCTGCAAAAGGGGTAATGATCAAAGGTGTAAAAAAAATAAATATAGAAAATTCGAATTTAAATAACAATCTCTTTATGGGAAATTTAAATGATTTTGAAAATGATTCTTTATTGATAGGAAATGAGTTGGCTTACAACCTGAATGTAAAAATAGGGGATAAAATTAATATTACATCATCATTTTTTTCATCAACTCCATTAGGTAGAGTTCCCAATAGAAAAACTTTTACTGTGGTAGGAATTTTTAATAGTGGTTTTTATGAATTCGATCAAAATTTGCTTTATATTAATTTAAGAGACGCTTATTCATTTTTTAATAAAGAGAGAGACGAGACGAACTTAGAAATTTATTTAGATAACCCTCTTTCTTCAGAAAAAATTAAGGAAGAAATTCAGCAAGAAAATTTAAATTTATTTGTATATGCTTGGACTGATCTTAATAAATCCTTTTTTAGTGCTCTTAAGATGGAAAGAAACGTAATGTTTTTAATTTTGACTTTAATAATTATTGTAGCTGCATTCAATATAATATCTGGTATGACAATACTTATAAAAAATAAAACAAAAGAGATTGCAATTTTAAAAACATTAGGCATGAGTAATTTGTCAATAAAAAAATCTTTTTTTTTGACCGGGTTTACTATTGGTTTAGGCGCAACTATTGCTGGCGTTATACTTGGTATAATTTTTTCTTTAAATATTGAGCAAATTAGATATTTTTTGGCAACATTTTTTAATTTAAATCTTTTTCCATCAGATATTTATTATTTGGATGAAATGCCTAGTGAAATTAATACTTTTTCAGTAAGTATAATTTTTTTAATTTCAATATTAATTTCTTCAATAGCGTCTTTTTTACCTGCTCTAAGTATTTCTAGGATGGAAGCAACGAAAGCCTTAAAATATGAGTAATATAATTATTAAGACCGTATCTCTAAAAAAGACATTCAAAAATAACAACCGTGAAATTAAATTATTTAGCGATGTTAATTTATCAATTAAAAAAGGTGAGTTGGTTGCTTTGACTGGACCATCTGGTTCTGGAAAATCTTCATTATTATATTTACTAGCTTTACTAGACAAACCAACTTCTGGAAAAATATTTCTAAATGGCAAGAATACTATTAATATAACAGAAGAAGAGGAAAATTTTATTAGAAGAGACAAAATATCTCTAATTTTTCAGGATAATAATTTGCTATCTGATTTTACAGCTTACGAAAACGTTACAATCCCTTTGATTATAAAAAATGAGAAGAATAGAGCAACGAAAGAAATTACTGATAAAATTTTAAAAGATTTTAAAATCTTTGAGAGAAAAAATCATTTTCCAGCAGAATTGTCAGGTGGTGAACAACAAAGGGTTGCAATAGCTAGAACTATAGCAGCAAAAACCGATTTAGTTTTAGCAGATGAACCTACAGGAAATTTAGATTATAAAACATCTCAAGATATTTTCGCATATTTTAAAAAATTAAAAAAACTAAATAAAGCTATTATATTTGCAACCCATAATAGAGAACTTGCTAACAAGGCAGATTATAAATTAGTTATATTTAATGGTAATATAAAAAAAACAAATGCAAAAAGTTAATGAAAATCAATTTACTAATTTTAAAATTCATACCCAGTATTCTATCTGTGAAGGAGCAGTTAAAATTGATGAACTATCAAGTTTTTGCAAAGAAAATAAATTAAAATCAGTAGGTATATGTGATAGTTATAATTTATGTGGAGCTCTAGAATTTTCTGAAAAAATCAGCAAAGTGGGAAGCCAGCCTCTCATAGGAACTCAAATTAATTTTAAATATAAAAATTTTACTTCAAAATTACCGCTATTTGCAACGACAGAAATAGGATTTAAAAATTTATCTAATTTGTCCTCAAAAAGCTTTCTAGAAGTAGAGCCTAACTCAGAACCATTGTGCCAAATAGATGAATTACTTAAGCCAATCGATGGTTTAATTATAATGTCTGGAGGTATTAATGATTTTTTTGGAAATTTATTTAAGGCAAATAAAACAAATGATATTGAAAAAATAATTAATGATATCTCATTAAATTTTAAAGATAATTTTTATTTAGAAATTCAGAGACATAATGAGGAAAATGAGAAAAAATTTGAGGAGCTTTTAATTAAAATATCAACAAAATTAAATCTACCTTTGATAGCTTCACAAGAAGTATTCTATATGGATAAAAATATGGCAGATGCACATGATGCACTTTATTGTATTAAAGAAAAAACTTTTATTGATGACAAAAGTAGAAAAAAATTCAGTGATCAACATTTTATTAAAAAATCAATAGATTTAAAAGATCTTTATAAAGACATACCAGAAGCATTAATTAATAATTATAACTTGCCATATAGATTTAAATTTAAACCAAAAAAAACTG
>MDSZ01052837.1_pt1 | contig 20381 bp, 19 predicted proteins | sample 811201 | NCBI WGS metagenome assembly MDSZ01 (sample SAMN05326647, study PRJNA326480) | marine metagenome | isolation source: seawater | place: Indian Ocean: North | collected 2010 | reverse complement strand
CATTGCTCTGAGCCAATACCAATAGTTAAATTATTACTAAATCTAGCAGTGTTAACTTCAATAGTGTGTCCTGTATATTTTGTGTTTGCATGTATACTGCCCGTAACAACTAGGTCTCCTGATATTGTTTGACTTGTACCAGTTAAAGGTGAAGTATAAACTCCATTTGTTACAGTTCCGGCAGCTCCACTAACATTACCTGTGACATCTCCTGTGACATTACCAATTAGATTTCCAGAAATACTTGTTGTAGCCACTAGTGTTGTAAATGTACCTGTACTTGCTGAGTTAGCGCCAATGACAGTTCCGTCAATAGCTCCTCCATTAATATCTACATTGCCAGTAACAGTTAAATCACTAGGATTTGCTAATTGTCCAATTACGACATTTCCACTAATAGTAACTTGTTTATCTACAATTAAATCACCACTTATTCCTACGGTTTGTTTAAATAGAGAGTCACTTTCAGACACAAACTTTAAACCTGGTGTTCCGCCTACAACAAGAGTATCAATTGCAGCTCCTACACTAACTAAACTACCAGATACAGATATGTTTTTCTCTATATGGACATCTCCATGTAAAAACTCAACTTTATCTGATGAAATGTCTAATGAATTAGCTGAAAATATTTCACTGCCGTCTAAAAATCTTATATTCGAAACATCTGTTAGTTTTAATCCATCGGTTGACCCGCTTATTGTACCAGTTTCTCCCTGCAAACTAATTGCCGGGTTTGCCAAAGAATTACTATATAATTCGATATTAGCATCTGCTTTAGTATTTACCCCATCATAAGTTGGTCCTTCATGGACTTTTATTTTACCATATACATCTAAAGCAACATCTGAAATATCGGTTATACTGTAACTAATATCAATTGCATTATCTGTTGATGGGTCATTACAAGGGTTTAATACTGTTGCTCCTCGCAAAATACGTGTATGACCATGTACAGCTGTACCTCCGTTATCTCCAATTGATTGATTTGCACTTAGATCTCCATCTATTGCAAAAGCCAAACGTTGAAACCACTCTTTTGTACCTGTTGACGTCGATGAGCTGTTCTGTGGTACAATGTTACCACTTGCATCAATCCAGACATCAATGATATCTCTACCTGGTGCTTCTGTTGCTCCATGAAAAATTGTAAGCATTTCTCTATCGTGAGTAGCAGGTGCTTGTAAGGTCAAAGAAGTTTCATAGGTATCCGGCAATTGAATAAAACTACCATCAAAAACTAAATTACCTTTAATTAATACTTGACAATCAGAACCATCATTAGTAAAAATATGTGTATCTGCTTTAAAAATATTAGTATTTACATGAGCATTATTATTACTTCCTGGTGCATTAGCTAGTACATATGATTTATTACCAGTCTGAATAATTGGTCCATTAATTCTAGTACCCTTATACATTTGCATACCTAAATCATCATTACTTATAAACTCTCCAGAAGAACCTAGATGACCACCAACAGAATATATTAAACCTTCTTGCATTCTAGTATTGGATGCATGTGGATTAACTTGTCCTAATGATTTTACTATAAGACTTCCATTTACAACAGCTCCATTACCATTAGAATTAGGATTTACAGCACCATTGTTAATATTACCATTTTCAATTTCATTTACTAGATTACATATTTGTTTATCGTATCCACGACTTCTAAGATAACTACCATAATTACAATATGAGTCTCTACAGTTAGACATTATATAATCTATTCAGATAAATTATATCATGATTATTTACTCAGGGATAGGAAAAGGTCTTTGATTTTTATAGACAACCAAGTCTTTTGGCATAATTAAAGGTGTTTTTGAGAAATAAGACTTCATTGGAATAGTCTTAAGTTGTGGTTTTACTGGCGGTTGAGGATTTACAAGATTGGTTGAATTAATTCCAAAAAGACAAGATTCAATTTCTACAGGATTGCTAGATAATGTATCTCTTGGCATATGACTTGGTGTTATACCTAAACAAGGTATCGCTGGACTGTAAGCGGAACCATATTGAGAGTTTACATATTCATTATACTGCTCTGATAATTTAAACTGTCTTTGTTGAAGGCAATAATCTCCAGGTGTATTTATATTTCTAGTTGAAGCCATCTGTATATATACTATTGTGGATTATTTTTTAATACAGCATTTTTAAATAAATTATATTGCTTTTTGCTAAGTTTATTGTTTTCATTGACTTCACATATACATCTGTGAAATACATCAAATACATCATAAACAAAAAATACTCGAAATAAATTACTGTTAGTTAAATGTTCTCCCATAAAAAGAAGCATGTGTGAGAACTTTGTATTACCTTTCTTCATTTCTGTAAATACATCTATGAAATGTTTTTCTACTTCTTTAAACAACATATCTGTTTTCTTAGTAATTAAATCATCATCCCAGTCTTCTAATTTAAATGATTGTAAAAACTGACTTCTATATAAATCGTCTGTTATATCATTATCTGCTTTTTTGTAAGTACATATAAATGTAGTATCATAAAAATCCATTTATATGTATATTATTCTTTTGATTTTAAATGTATTTAGTTCTTAGCATAGTCTTTGTCCTTTGCGAGCTCACGAGAAGGAAGTCCTCCACGAATCCATCCCTCAGCGGCAACACCTTCTACTAGATTAGCAGGATTGCTGACGGTAGCTTTCAATGAAGGGATCATTGGTGTATGTCTGTAGTTGATATGAGACATCTCAGATGAAGGATTAATACTCTTGCGGTTATTTGCTAGTTCACCTTGCTGAAGCTGAGATTCAAGAATAGGGTTAGAAGAACCACGACCTAGAAAAGGTACGGTTAGGTAAGGTCTCTCATAAAGACTAATTCTGCACTTAGGCTTAGTAATATCGGTAATATGAAGTTCTGAGTTTTGGTCGATATTACATCCATTAATGCCTACTTGATGACTACCAGTAAAGTTAATGTAAGGCTGACTAGTTGCAAAGTCCACAGCATTTGTCATTGGACAAGCAGGGCGATAGTTTGTCAACATGTAATTAGCCTGTCCTACATTTTGGACATTTCTCTGACTTAAATCACATGAATCATCACCTATTCTAGTTTTGTTATAGAATGTATAATCGGATACGTATGCCATTATATATTCAACAAACATAATATTTTCATCTAAACTATTTAACCATTAATCCAGTGAGGAGGCATTTGTCTTTCACATGCTTGAGAGTTGCCTTCTTTACAGGAAATCATATCACCATAACAAAACTCTGCAAATGATTTTTGGTCATTTGGTATTGTAGTGCTTGGGTTAGAATACCATTGTCTCATAGACCTATCAAACTGAAAGCTATCGCCTAAATCTTTAAATAATCTCTCATCAATTCCATCTTTATTATCAAAATTATTTACTACAAACTCTTGTGTCTTATTATTTATCTCTTCTTCAATTACAGGATTGAATGCTGGTGCTGCAGCAGGTCGCTGAGGCTCATCTTGGATTTGAGGTAATAAAACATTCATTACCGGATTATTTTCTTTTGGTCTTGTTAGTGGCAGGATATCTAAAGAAGGTTTGGTTAAGTTTTCAAATCCTTCCTTCATTTCTTTTTTAACATTTTCATTTTGTTTTTTATTTTTTTGGATATGTTGAAGTATAGTAATTGCAACTAAGGTTACTAAGCCAGTTACTATAACTCTGACATTTTTTGTAACTAGATATCCTAAAATAGATAAAATAATTACCAATCTTGTAACTGCATTTAACTTATCATTTGGAGACATATCTGTTGTTGGCCATAATTCACCTATTTTATCTCTGTTAAATAATATTGTTGGATCTTTTAACCAAAATGGAGACTGCATGTATATATAGGCTTAAGGTTTTATTTATGAAGATTTTTCCTTGTTCTTCTTCTTTCTTTTCTTCTTCTTACCCTTTTTGCGTTTGCTGCTTCTTTCCGCTCCGTCACCTGGTCTAAAAACAAGATTATTTTCATCATTATCAATCATTTTAAATAGTTCTTCCCTTGCTTTTTCTGCTGCTTTTTCTGCTGCTAGAAGCTCTTCGGGTGACATCTGTTTTTCAATTACTTGATTCTTTCCTGCTTTTGCCCTAAGACGCTCTTTTTGCTGTGCTAGTCTAATATTTCGTTGCATATGTGCTTGCATTGCTGCCGTATTTACCTTGCCTCCTTTACCAGCTCCCATTTTACTAAGCATATCTTGAATGTTTCCAAATCCTGGCATATCTTTCATGTTCTTCATCATTTCACTAGCTTCTTGCAATAATTCACTTTCCTTGATATCACCTGACTTAATCTTTTCATCTAACTTTGACCCTACGCTTTTTACCATTCCCATAAGTTTTGTTGGATTTTTCATTAAGTTCTTAAAAACATCACTTACTGAACTAGCATCATTCATGTCGATATCAAGATCTTTCGCTGTTTCTTCTGCAATCTCTTTAGCTAACGCGCCAAGTTTACCTCCCATCATTTTTTCTACATGATTATGTATGTCTTCTGCATTTGGCATTTCATCTAAGTTTATATTACTTCTCTGCTCACTATCTTCACCCTCAGCTGATTGAGCTTTTTCAAACATCTCTTGCATTCCTTTCATAGTCTCCTCTAACTTACTTTTAAACTCATCCTGATTAATGGCCTCAAAAAGCTTAGCTGTATCACCAAAACTTTCACCATTATCAACATTTGAAACAGTAGAAAACAAAATTAACTGTAGATATTTCCAAAGTGTCTCTCTTGTATTTTGTGAAATATTCTCTTTCCAAAGTACTCTAAAGTCAATGCTAGGTAAGAAGTTCAAGTTTGTTTCTTCATTACTAAACATTTCCTCATTTTGGTATAAAATATCAAAAAATCTTTCTGGAAATACACCATTAAAATGTTCTACCAATGATTCCAATGCTTTATCAGCTCTTACACTTTCTTCATCACTATATAAAACTGTGAGTCTTGGATCAAGTTGTCCTTCTAGCTCTGGAAATGTATGCAATAAATCTCTTACAAGATCTTGCAAAACTTTCCTAATTGAGTTTTTTGTTTGGTCGCTACTTGAAGAACTTTCATTCTCAGATGGGCCAGTTGTAGCATTATTAGTTTCTACACTTTGTTCCATATTATGAAAACTAATAATACATTTTTAAACCTTTGATAACACTATTAATTAATTATATAAGTCTGCTAGTTTTGTCAGATTCTGGATATATTTAATTACTTTCTTTTGTTCATTCTCATTCATCTCTGAGACTGGTTTTCTTAAAAGATCTATTTTTGACAAAATTAATGAAGCACTGTCACCACCTACATCTTGCGAATAATCTTTATTAATAAAAAATTCTATTTCACCTGCCTCAATCTCTTTTTTATAAGGTAAAGATACAAATTGTTTAAATGCCATAATTATCATTTTTGGGTTAGCTTTTCTTAACTTTGCAAGAGCATTTGCTGCTGTAGCAATATCAATATCATCTGGAAAAACCCTTTTTATATCTTCTACAAACTCAGTAAAATGATTATTAAATGCTGATAGTATTTGGCTCATTATATCTATATCTAGTTTTTATTGTTTTACTTTTAAACGTTTTACCTTCTATTTTTATTTTGTTGTATATCTTGTGCCCTTTGTTGTCTAAGTTGATCCATAGTTACGCCTCCATTACCAATAGTATCTGGTTGGTAATTATCAGGTGGTGTTTCTATTTTATCTTGATAACTTATACTTGCATAATGGTGTTGTTGTCTCATTCCTCCATTACCCTTTGCAGATAAATCTTCTGATGATTGATCTAAAAAACTATAACTATCTGAAGCAACACCGAAACTACTTCCAAATCCTCCCAACATAAATGCTGTTGGCTCTCCTGACTGTTGTACTGCTTCTTGCTTCTGAGCTTCTATTGTTGGACTTATATGTCTCATTATTTCTTCTCCAAACAATACTTTGTGACCTCTATTAAGTAATAATAAAGCAGGAACTGCAGTTACGGTAGGTGGTAATAAAACTTGTTGACCATTTGATAGTACTAAATATGTTGCTCCATTTGAACTTTGTGTACGATTGTCTACGCAAAGAAAATGCATGTCATCTTTTACGGGACTTTTTCCAATTATTCCTAAAAGTTTTTTACAATTATCACAATAGTTACTGTAGTAAAGAATCGTGCTCATTAATTATACTTCTTATTTTTCATCGTTTTTTTAAACTAATTTTCTGGAAAATTGACGTAAAAGAAATAACATATTAATATATACATTATCATGAATCCTACTATCTCGAATCTCGAAGAACAAGAAAATACTTTGCATTTTCGTATAGCTGGTATAAACGTCAGTTTTGCAAATGCACTAAGACGCATTATGCTAAGTGAAATACCATGTGTAGTAATGAAAGCTGTTCCACATGAGACTTCAACTATTGATATCACTGAAAATACAACCAGAATGAATAATGAACTTTTAAAACAAAGAATTAGTTGTATACCTGTTCATATTAGCGACACAACTGCCCCTATCGATAATTATCTTGTTGAAGTTGATAAAACTAACGATGGAGATATAATTGATTTTGTTACCACAGAGGACATAAAAATTAAAGATAAGTCTACTGATAAATACTTGACTCAAGCACAAGTAAAAGCTATTTTCCCTCCTGATCCTATTACAAATGAATATATTGATATTGCGCGATTAAGACCTCGTATCTCTGCTGAGCTTGAAGGCGAACAATTAACATTTAATGCTACATTTGAGGTTGATTTTGCTAAAAATGATGGTGCTTATAACGTAGTTAGTACATGCTGTTACCAAAATACTCCAGACCCAGATGCTATTAGTAAGAAATGGGCTGAACTTGAAAAACAATTGGTCGCTTCTGGAAAAACAGCTGACCTTATTGACTTTGAAAAAAAAGACTTTTACTACCTCCAAGCACAAAAATTGTTCATTACAGACTCATTTGATTTCACAGTAGAAACAGTCGGACAATTTACAAATACAGACCTAGTTTTTAGAGCTTCACACGTTATGTTGGATAAACTTCAATTATTTAAACAAGCTATTCAAACAAATCCTGAAATAATAAAAGATTCCAATACTACTCTTCAAAACTCTTTTGATATTAAACTTATTGGTGAAGATTATACTCTAGGAAAAGCAATTGAGTTTGTTCTATACAACAACTATTATTCTATGGATGATAGTAAACCTGTTAACTTTTGTGGCTTCAGAAAACCTCACCCTCATATTAATGAAAGTCTTATCCGTATTGCATTTAGAGAACAAACAGAAAAATCAACTGTCGTTTCTATGCTATTAGAGTCAGCTAAGTCAGTAGAAAAAGTTTTCCAAAGTATTGCTGAAGATTTCAAACCAGCAGAGTAAATGTAAATAAAATAATTTATTAAATATTTTTATTTACGCATCTATTTCCATATTACTAGTTTCTTCTTGGGAAACTTTTTCAAGATCCATTTTTTTTTCATCTTTATTCATTTTGTGATATTGATAATTAACAGCATGCATCAAAATCTGCAAAGGTAGGTGATTTACATAATCAATTACTATACTTCTCGTTACTACTCTATCATTAGGCATAAGCTCATCTATATACTTTTGATGAATCTTAAACATATTTGTTCTATATTCAGTTGAATAGTTATGCAATGGTGCTTGTTTCTTCACATAACAAGAAATGTAATTATCATGCAAACGCTTTGTAAAATCATGAATCATTTTACGATATTTTGAAAATAGCTTTGAATGTTCTGGATAATACTTCAGGTACTCTGATACTTTCTGATTAGATCGAAGCATCAAATATCTATACTGTAGCTTTGGTTGATTTCCTCGCAAGAGACGCACATTTTCATATGCGGGGTTACGAATCTTTGTTCTTACTCCATTACATTTGATTACTGCGCCAACAATTTTGTAGTCAATTTCACTATTTGTAAACCTATTATAAAGTTCATCAAAACCTGAATAAGACAAAACTGGTTCTGGTGCTAGTACAAAATCTGGGAACTTGCTCCTTAGTTCTTGCATTGGCTCTCCAGATAGTTCAGTTACAATATTATCTTCAATGCTATAAGCAGCAACCAAATAAATATTTGGTTCACTAAAAGGAACAACTATACGATTTTTAGGATGTTGAAGTACAAATGATAAACAATAAGATTTTGGTATCTCATCAAAACTCTTGAAAAAATCAACATCTTCTCCAAGTGCTTCCCTATGAGAAATCGCATCCAGAAACATCCATCTAAATGTATTCTCGTTTTTATTTTTTAGAGAGTTTTCGTCTGTGAAGAATGCCACTTTCCCACCTACAGAACTTCGTGTAGCAATTTCCCACTCATTGCCTGTCCAAAACATATTTATCATTGTTCCTTCTACAAACTCTTCTGCTCTTACATTACCTTTATCCATGTTCTCACTATTATCCTGAACAAACTTATTAAACAACTCTGATTTAGGTGGTGAAAAACATACTACCTTTCCATCATTAATAATCACAGATCGAAACAATCCAGATGTTTGTCTCAAATCATGACTTAACATCTTTTTATCATAACGAATAATTGTGTAAGTCTTATCCTTGTAAAACCATTGCTTCTTTCTCAATCTGTTACCATTAAGTAGTGCATCGACATCTTTCTCACTAATCTCATCTGTTTGTTTTGTATAACTGTATAACGGCGCCAATGATTTACCATTGACTGTGTTAAGGTCGTATCTGCACGGGCTTGTTGCTGTTGCCATAATGATTATTTATCCAAAATACTCTTTAACTAGTTTCATAATGTATTTTCCTCGTAACAGAGATAAATATCTGTTATAATTATAAGATAATGGCTAGTATACCAGAAGAACAGTCGATTAGTCTACAATTAGGAGATATAATACAAATTACTTCTCCTTCAGACGATAATCTAAATGCTAAACAGTTTTTTATTAAATATTTGGATAAGCAGCGAATTGAAATTATGGAAAGCGATGGAGATACTAAAACATTATTATTAAATGAAGATGGTAGTTTTCAAAATGAATCAATTGAAAGCATCGCTATCTTAAGCAGAGCTGATAGTCCTAGTTATGCAAGACAGCATGGGCTTTTACCGGGACAATGGATCGATATTCATTTTGGTGGTGACTTACCTACAGTTATAACTGGAAATATTACAGCTTTAGATGAAGATCAAATTGAAATACTTTATGTAGATAAAGTGAACGATAAGATTTTAGAGGGTGACACTATCTATATTGATTTTGCATATAAGGGTATTCCAGAAGATATTCCTATTAAAAATATTGTATTAAGAGATCCTCCTCAAGATATTACCCTTCCTGGTCAAAAAGAAAAAGAACTTTCACCTGTAGGTGAAGAAGCACAAACTACTCCTGAGGTAGAAATTGATGTTAAAGATGATATAGAGGACCTTCAATTATCTAGTCCAGAAGGTGAGGCTCCTGATGCTGAACCTGTATTTAAAGAAAGAGTACGAAATATTCTTCTAGCAGCTGATCAAATACAATTTGGTGATAAACTAGCAGCTATTCAACAAGTTGTAGAAGTTCCTGAAGACGAAAAAAGATTTGGTATTGAAAAACAAACAACTGATCTACTCAATGAATTATTATCAGATATACCTAATGCTCAACGTACACAAAGTGTTTTGAACAATATTCACAGAATGATTGAGAGATTTAAACAGCTAAGAAAAGAGTTCTCGAAGTTTGATAATCAAGGTAATGCAAAAATGCCTGATATTCAAGGAGCAAATTATAAACCACTCGTAAAAACACTTGAAAACTTTAACCAAAAATTATTTTGGATTTTACCTGTTGTTAAGAATAGAAAAAAGGTTTATAATGTTGATGAAGATGCAGCAAGAGAGGTCGGTGACGTTACTCCTGAAACACTTGCTGCGGTTAGAGTAGCTGAAACAGAAATAGTTGGTGCTTTTAAAAATGGTGACATCCCTGATGGACAAAATGGTTATGATTATTTAACAAAAAAAATGAATACTTACTGGACTCCTTATGAAGATTCTAATGATCCAAATATAATTACAGAGAAAGAAGTTCATGACAATATCACAGCTATTGTTGATAACCTAGGTGATTTTTACTCATCTGTTGCAAAAAATCAAGATATAGTGAGAAAAAGATTTTTAATTCAAACTTACAATCTTGGTATTAACACACTGGAAGCAAATAGAATCAAAGGTGGTGGTTTAGTAGTTAAAACAAAAGCTGTAACAAGACCAGATAAAATGCAGATAAAATCACTTTTATCTCTTCCTAAGTCTGTTGTTAAGTTTTCCCATGTTAATCTTCCAGGTACCAATATTCTAGTTAAATGTGGTTTATCTAACAAATATATTTCTTATTGGCGAATGTTAAATAAATTGACAACTGTAAATCAAAAAATACTTGAAAAGGGAGAAGTTGACGATCAAGAAGACGATGAAGAAGAATATCTAAAAGAAGTAACTGAATACTTACCTAGTGAGGACTCTGATTTTACATATGCAGAATATTTGGATACGGTTGTTCCAAAAACAAGAATACTATTTGATCTTATAAAAAATAATATTAATGGTAAGCTATCACTTCACGCCATATTAGATTCATTAGAACCATTTATGATTTATCAACGTGATTTATCATTCAAACAATATGAACAGATGATTTTATTTATCATGCAAAAAGTAAAAGATTTCAAAAAATCATATCAAGTAGCCAAACGAGCATTTGAGGTTCTTAACAGCAGAAATGCGAATACTGCTTTTAAACCTAAAATGCTTGCTGAGTTTACTTCTAAAAGAGAAGCTATTACTGATATAATTGAACACTACAAACTTGATAAATACCCTATTGATGAGATGAGAGATAGCGAGTTTCTCACTATAATTAATAGTATTGATTATGGAAAGTTCTTTTTTAGTATGCTAGGATTAATGAACTCAGATCTTATGATTTCTAATGGAATGGAGCAACTTAACAATACAGAAGAGTGGGTTAAACAAAAATCAGAAGAAGCTGAAGCAGATCCTCAAACAAAAACCTGCAAAAAATATGTGCTTTCAAAAAAGTATCTTGGTATAGATGAACTTGAAGAAGATAATGGAAGAACTATTTATTTTGACAAACAATACGACAAAACATTTTACGATATATCAAAAGAATACGAAGATGAACTGTCAATGCTTATTACTCATGATCAGCAAGTAATATTCCTTGCAGATAAATTAATGAAATCTGCTGGCCTAAGTGAGTCTGATGCAAAAAAAGACGCAGAAGCTATGATCTTAAAGAAAAGACCTGTTAGTGACGGTGACTATGCAGTTGTTAAATTAGAAGAGCATAATCCTCCCAAGATGATATATTTCGTTAGAAGAGATAATACATGGATTAGAGATGAAGAACTAAATGACGGCGCACCAACAGATAAACAAAAAATGTTCTGTAATCTCTCTGATAATTGTATTTCTTTAAATGATAAATGCGATAGTGATTCTTCTGCTACTACTGATATTCAAAAAATTACAGTTGACAAAATGGTTAATGAGTTTGTTGATAGTCTAAAAAAGAATGCATCTGAAATTGATGAAATGATAATGAAAGTTACAGAAAACTCACGTGGAAGACTAAACTCTCTTATCAACATGAAGAAAAACGATATTTTAAAGTATGATTTAGTTAAAAGTAAACTTGGAGGAGAAGCAAATGAAGTTATCGTTGAAGTATCACCATATGCAGATACACTTAGTTTAATTCTAGCACAAGGTGACTTTGTTAAAAGACAGCATGATATATCTAGATTTGTTAATTACTACACAAGACCTGCTAGTGGCGAAGAGGATGTGTGGTGGCTTTACTGTTTATCTACTGGAGTTAAACTATTACCTATATTTGTACATAAACTTGCTGATGCATTTATCAATGGTGAAGATTACTTTTTTACTCTTAGAAAAATTGCTGCTGAACAAGGTGATGCTAGTGGAGATGGAGAAGCAATTATAGATAAATATAGTGGATGGGTAATTACTAATATCGATTTTAGCACTGATGAAGGATTTACTGCTGAAGGTTTCGTTGTTAAATCAAGAGAGATATTAGAAGCTGATCTAGGAAATGCTATTGCTCAGGCACCAAGAGAAGAACCAGAAGAATATTCTGATCCAGAAGCTAATATTATTCTTAGAGTTATGAAAGCCATGTCTAGATTTATGGGTCTTGATACTGGACATATACAAGATTTTGTAATAGCAGAAACTGCAAAGCTACTTGCAAAAACTATGCCTGCTAGAGAAGATTATGAACGCGCAATTGCAGCAGCAAAAGCAAAGGGTAAGAAAAAGAAACTAGATCCTTATGATATTGCATATAATCAAACTTTGATTCTTGTTACATTGTCTTACTTGCTTATTGGTATTCAAACTAGTATCCCTTCAATAAGAACAAGAAAAACCTATCCTGGTTGTTTAAAATCATTTTCAGGTTATCCATGTTTTGGGGATGGAGATACATCTGGAATAGCTTATATTGCATGTGTAGCTAACGGAATTAAAAGCAGTATTGAACCTTGGAATGCAATCAAAAAATTAAAACCAAGTAAAATTGTATCTAAAATGAGTGCTATGATTAACAAGTTTATTTTACCAAGTGACTTTGTTCAAGAAAAAATTAGGGCTAAAGAAGAGTATCTCTCCACTAATGATGATGAAGATATTCCATCTGATGTAGATATTAAAAAGTGGATTAATTTCTTGCCACCATTAAAACCTATAAATATAGGCACAGTTGCACCAATAACAGGAGAGTTTGAAGCTCAGCTGATACAAGATTTGAAAAGAGGTAATAAAGATCAAGACAGTAAAATTAATGCTCTTAGATCTAAAATTATATTTCTTGCTCTTTCTATTGAAGAAGCTGTACAAAAAGTTGTTACAAATAATATTGGAGCAAAAGAGGCTATTCTTTCTAACTCAGCCAAAGTTCCATTTTTAGAGAATGCTTGCTGTAATGATAGCAATGATAATACTTATGAATATTTTGCAAAGAGAGAAAAAGGTATAAATACCGACAATGAGATGGTACGTAGACTAAGAAATGTTCTTGATGATATTAATATTATGACCAGAGCCAGTATGCTATTTTCTCCTAAGGATACAAGAGTTACATATCCAGAACTACCACCTGAGTTTGATGAACAAACTATTTATAGAGCATTTATAGAATATTGTCGATATAACTCAGACTTACCTATTAGTGAAGAGCTTAGAGCTATTTGTATGGATAAGCCAGAAGAATTTAAAACTAATGTCTCAATTGAAGAACAAATTGATCAATTAAAACGAGACGGAAAAAATTATAACAATGATAGCTTGGAAAACTTACTCGCAATTATAAATAGAAATAATCTTGTGCATCTAGATTTACACACTATAGTTTTTAATAATACACAAAAACTTAGAGACCTTTTATCTTCACTTCAAGAGAAAGAAGAGTCTAGTGTACCTCAACCATTTATTGATAAGATGAACTTAATAATTGAAAGATTTGGTGTATCAGATCTTCCTGTAGAAAGTGGTGACAGTGATCCTGTAAGAGATTTTAAAAATTATCTATCAACAAGTAACACACAAATGGAAACTCTTTTATCAGACTTTGTAAGACGTAATACTAGTAAGAAAAACTTTATAGCATTCAAGAATTGTATAAGTAATATATCAAAATTCAAAACTTCTTCTGATAAACAAGATAATGAAGTATTCAATTTGTGTGCTTTTATGAAAAATGCAATAAAACAAATAGCAAAAGTTTATCCTAACATAATTATGAATAAAGTAAATTATGATAATGTAAAAATACCTAGACATTGGAAACTTTCTGAAAGACACGCAGATGATGTAAAAGAAATGATTAAAAAACATTATGCTCCTATCACTTCATATTATGATGATGAACAGTTAAATCAACTATTAAACATTTACCAATATCAAGAGACAGACATCCTAAACTTAGCTCTATCTACGGTATACATGACACCAGTAGAAATTAATGGTGTACTGGTAGAGACAGTATTTGATAAAATGATGATTAGTTTACTATTTAGATTTTATCTATTATCTCTCTTGATTGACATGATAGAAATGGTAGATAGGGAAGATTTATATACAGATAAGGTAGAAAGACCAAGTAATCCTCTTCTTGCTGTTGGAATTGAAGAAGTCGATGTTGCTATAGCAGATGGCGAAGCTGTGCCAATGCTAGAAATTATGGCTGGTGAAAAGAAAGAGATGTCACAAAAGGTAGCTGGACTAATTTGTGCTGTAATACAAGTTACTTGCTTAGATAAAGATTCAATTGATTACAGTTATGATGACGTTATGGAAAAAATAACAAGAGCAAAAGAAAAAGAAAAAGACATGATTGTAGAATACCTAACTGAAATGTCAGACGAAGAGAGAAATATAGAAAACATGTTTAAAAATCATAGAATTGGAAGATGGTCTGTCGGAATGCAAAAAGGATTTACTGTTTATCAAGGAGATACTTATGATGAGGAGAGAAATGCCATCGAAAAAAGAGCATTGATGGAATTGAAGCTAGGTAAAGTAGACGGTGTAACTGAAGGACTAATGGATGTTTTTGCTATGGATGAAGAGATGAGAATGCAAGCAATTGCTGAAATAGAAGCTGAAGAATATGATATGTCTCATATTGGAGAAGATAATGATGAATACGGAGAAGAATATGAGGATTAAATATTAGAAAATTGAATTAAACATCATATATTAAATTAACTAATATACGATGACTTCACTTATTGATGTACTAGACACAAGAGATTTATTTAACAAAAAGAAACAATTTAATAAATATCTATTTGAAACTCCATGTGGCGAATTATCGCACCTTGAAAAAGCTTATTTCAAAGTATTGTATGATATATACTTTATTTCAGAAATGGAAAATGAAGCTGCGTACCCTCAATACAAAATGACGAATATCAAGAGTGTTTTTATAAAAGATGACAATGATCATGAAAAATATTTTGAAATTAATTTTGTAAATGGTGATTCACTACAAATTGGAGATAACAAATTATATGAAGCTTAGACTTAAATGTAGGCTATGTAGTAATTTTTTTATTTTTTTATAGTTTTAATTCTATATTTCTCAAACAGGTATAATTTTGTAAAAATAAGTGAATATCTGAGATAGGTTTGAAAACTAAAAAAAAAAGAAAAAATGTTTACAAGTGAAGATAATTTTTTAAGGTGTTTAATATTTTCATGGAGGCATTTTATGTAGGGAGAAAAATCGCATAAAAAAAAGAACTATACTCAACCAGGTATTACTAATAGAAACTGAAACATCGTGAAACATTTGAAACAAAAAAAGAGCGGAATGAGCAAGAAAATCCCTATTTTTTATAATACGATAAGATGAAGTATAATAAAATTAACTAATAATTTCAAAATCCCTACAAGTTGCTCGTTTCGCTCCAAAAAAGGGGGTTTGAAACACTTTTGAAACAAATGAAACATTTAGGAGCAAAACGAGCAGATTAACCCTTTTTGAACAATTTGGAGCCAAGATATATAAAGAAAAATATACAATAATTGTAGTATGACAGAAAATGAAAAATATGAATGTCCACTTTGTAATTATTCAACAACTAGATTATCTAATTGGACAAGACATATTAATTCCAAAAAACATAAATCATGCGTGGAGAAGAAAATAATTCTTGAACAAAAGTATGTGTGTGACACATGCAATTTTAAAACAAACAAACTTTCAAGTTGGAATAGACATATCAATACCAAAAGACATAAAAGCAAAAAAATAGCAGCAAAACAAATTTCTTCTATACATAAAATTGCTGACAATATAGATACATTAAAAAAGTATAAATGTGAAAAATGTGATGAATGCTTTAATAGTAGAACTACTTTATGGAGACATAGGAAAACATGCAGTGGAAAATGTGAAGAAGTGTCTGATCTAACAACTAGTATGGATTCTCTAGATTTAAATAGCAAAGAAGGAAAAAATCTTATACTTGAAGTGTTAAAACAACAAGGAGAAACAATTAAAGCTATGGCACAAGAAAGAACGATGATGATGGATCAAATGAAATCAACAATAATTGGTAACAATAATAATAACAATTATATAAACATAAATATGTTTTTAAATGAGGAATGTGCTAATGCTATGTCTATTCAAAACTTTGCAAAGAAATTACAAATTACACTTGATGATTTGGCAAGAAATAATAAACGTGAAGCTATCTCTAATATTGTTATTAAAAATCTAAAACCATTAGCTATTACAGAACGTCCAGTTCATTTCAAGGATAAGTCTGAATGGTATATTAAAGATGAAGATGAAGGTTGGAATGAAGATAATGGTGAAAAATTAATTCAAGCCGCATCATTTGGTATTCAAAGAAATTGGTCGGCAGAGTTTGAGAAAGAATATCCTACATGGATGAAAAATGAAAAATTACGTGATTTGTATGTTAAGTTAGCAGGTACTAGTTCTTCTGATGTAACAGAGCGTGAAAAATTAACAATATTAAAAGAAGTGGCAGAAGCTTGTAATCTACCAAAAAATATAGATGAGGTTATAGAATAATTATTTTATCCAAACAGTTTATAGTATTATGAACCGCAATTTTATAAGAAGAAATATTACAAGTATATCTATTTTAATATTCGCAGCAATTTATGGAATAATCGTATTAAGCAAACCAGGATTTATGTATAATAAAGATGGAAGTTTGAGACAATTTGGTATTGGTTATCAAAAAAAAACCATACTTCCTGCATGGTTAATAGCAATTGTTGTGGCTATTATGTCCTATTTTGGTGTATTGTATTATATATCTTTACCAAAAATGTTAATGTAATATCATATTAGTAATTTTTACAAATATGATAGATTTAATCATAACTTGAATATACACGTTGTTCTTTATTTTGATTATTTTCATGTTCAGCTTCCATTTCTTCTTGATATTTAGCATGTCTCTTTTTCATTTCATCTGCACTCATTGAACATGCACTATTGACTATATAATTGAAACTTACTGACGTAACTAACATACCACCTAATATATACCACACATATTCAGCTACGCTGTATTTAAGCTGTACAAAAGAAAACAGTTTCTTTTTCAATTCCAGGTTTCCAAACACTCCTTTTTGGAAAACACCTTTCATGTTATTCCAAAAATACTCAAAATTAGTAGGTGTGATTTCATTAATTAACATACTCTTATCTGAGTAGATATGAGCTAGAGCTTGTTCCATTGCTTCATTCTCTGGATTTGACTTTACACCTTTTGGATTAGGCTCAATAATATCATTCATTGTATCATTTAGACCTGCTAGCATTGCAATACCATAACCAAATGTATTTGAGAAAGGTGCAGACCAGCCTGGAAACATAGAAAGTAACAAAACTAATATACCAAACATAAAGCCCCATGGTAAAAGTGTAGTTATTAAAGCGGTACTATATTGTGGAGTGCCGCAAGTACCGGCTGTTAATGATAGATTAACAAAAAACTCTCCTACTAGTACCATCATTAAGTAAATACCAAAATACATTCTTGAAGCATTACTTTCATCTTTAGTAGGATCTTTATTTAAATTATAGCTTAAAATACTGTAAATAGTTGTTACAATAAGAAAAAAAACCATACCACCTGTTGGATTTGTCATACCTGCAGAGTTAACATTCGCCATAATATATAAATAAGCATAAGATAATTTGAAAAAATAACAGCATTAATTAATATGGAGTATCCAAGATTAACAGAACCAGGCGTTAAATATTTTTTATCGCAATCCTTGAAAGAGTGTAGAAAATTTAAAGAAAGAAATCTAAGTGTTTTATTTAACTTAAGCATGGCTATAGGATTATTTGTAACAGTTGCTATATTCCTTACATATAAATATAAAGGTAAGCCTACACAGGCAGAGTTAGCTAAGAAAAATAGAGAAAAACAAGAATACATAGTATCTAAATTACAACAAATCGCATTGGTCAAGAATAAAAAAAATGAAAACTTAATTACAGACTTACCTTTGTGGGACAATCATCCAGAAAGTATGATATTAAATAGAAATATCTTTAGTTAAGATATACAGTAATGGATAGTGATACAAAAAAGGCTATAGAAGACTATTATAAATTAAAAAATGAGTATGACACCAAAATAGATAATCAGAGAAAAAAAATAAGAAATGATAAGACACTAACTAAAGAAGAAAGGCGACGCAAAATGCTTGAAATAGTGCCAAAGTGTATTAACTGTGGAAAGCCTGGAGGCACTAACTTCAGTATTAATAATAAAATATTAAGGTGTGTTTGTGGAAACACTACTGATCCATGTGGGCTAAATATTGAAGTTAATAGGGGAGATTTCGAAGATATTTCCACAACCTATAATTTTTTAACAAATGAAAGTGAAGTTATAAAACAAGACATAATTAGAACTAAATTAGATTTACTTTTTAACTATTCCTCTGAAGAAGAAACAATCAACAAGTTTAATGAATTGCGTGAAGAATACAAATCAGTTGAAACTGCGATAATGGAGATGCAAGAGCAGTTTGAAGAGATAATTCTTGGAAAAAAGAATGCTGAAGAAATTATTGAAGCAAAGCAAAACTTGTACAATTTCAAAAATCAATTATCTGAATTAGCTAAACAATACGCAGAAAGTGGTGATGAGGCTTTAATCCAAGACATGATTGAACTTTATATTGGTGAAATAAGACCAGAAGCTGAAAAATTAAGAGATTTTCAGTATGCAGTTTCAATGATAGAATGTAGTGATAGAAGTGAATATATGGGTGCATGTGATGATGATATTAGAGTATTAGTTCAAGAACCATATACACGAGAACAATCTGAAATATCAATTACAGAACAACCTACTGTAATTTCTAATACTAAATAAATCTAAGCACATATTAGATATGAGTAAGCTATTGAAATTAATAAACTGGCCTGTACTTATAGCCAGTTTTTTATTAGGTTTAGTATTTGTACATTTATCAAGTGAACCAAATGAAGATATACTTGTTTATCCAACTCCAAATAATGCTGGAAAGATACAATATCAAGATAAAGCAGGACTTTGTTATACTTATAAGGTAAATAATATAAATTGTCCTAAGAGTGGTTCTAAAACAATACCAATACAGGAATAAAGTATTAATATATATTAGATGTTACAAAGACTACAAAAAGCCATACACACCAAATGGGGTCAAATAATTATTTCTCTTATATTAGGTTTAGGTCTAGCAAGTCTTTTTAGAAAAGCATGTAATCAATTAAATTGTTTAAACTTTACTGCTCCTAAGACAAGTGAAGTAGAAAAAACAATTTATAAACATGCTAATGAATGTTATAAGTTTAAGGCAATGTCAAAGCCTTGTAATATGGATATTCAGTCAGTTAGATTTGCGTAATTATATTTATTATAGGATAGCCAACTATAATAAATATGTCAGTGGGAACAACTAGTTTAGACGCATTACCAACAGGTAATACTAGTGAGAATATTACATTGAAAACAGAGGACAAAAATGTTGTTATTGATAATAAAATGCAGGAATTACAAGCACAACGTGATGCAGATATAAATCAAAAACCTGATGGTCCTCCTCCATCAATGGATGTTAATGAGTTTGTAAGTGGACTACAACAAGCAACTAGCTCTGGTATGACACAATTACCATCAAGAGATATACCAATAGATCAGAATGCCGTATTAAAAGATGTTCAAGTAAAACCTAATTTTGTACCTGAAAGCAGCCCTACAGACTATATTACTGAACATCAAACAAGTGAGGAAATTATTAGACAAAATGCAAAAAAACAAAAGTCAGCAGATAGTTTAGATATTATATTCTCTGAATTAAGTTTACCTTTAATGATAGCGGTTTTATATTTTATGTATCAATTACCTGTTGTAAGAAGAGGTTTTTTAAAAACATTACCTATGTGTTACAGTAAATCAGGCGAACTTAAATTAACTGGTTATCTAGCAAATAGTATTGTCTTTGGTGGAATAATTTATGCTGTGTCCAAACTAATGAATCAATTAAGTGGCTAATCTAATTTTGAAATAGAAATGTTTGATAATTTTGCAAAATATGGTATCATATCATCATTTCTATAATCGTCAATATATTTTATTTTACTAATTCCAGCAGCACACATAATCTTCATGCAATTAATACAAGGATAGTGAGTTATATATGCGGTAGCATCGTTACATGAAACTCCTCTTTTTGCACAATCAGTTACAGCGTTTTGCTCCGCATGAACT
>MDSZ01028200.1_pt1 | contig 20381 bp, 21 predicted proteins | sample 811201 | NCBI WGS metagenome assembly MDSZ01 (sample SAMN05326647, study PRJNA326480) | marine metagenome | isolation source: seawater | place: Indian Ocean: North | collected 2010 | reverse complement strand
AAATTAAAAGACTTTTTCTTTTTTTTTTTTAGAAAAAAAACTATTTCCTCCAACTAAGTGGAAAATATAATCTTTTTTCTCAAAAATTTTAATTAATGATTTTGACGAAAAGTAGTTTGCTTTTATAATTTCGACATTCTTGAAATTAAAATTTATTTTTTTTTTAGATCTAGTGACTAGGGTTACTTTATTATTTTTTTTTTAAATAAAAACATAAACATGAGGCCAAATACCCACTACCGCCTAAAATTACAATTTTCATTTTATACCCAAGGCGCCTTCTTTTTTCTTAACATATCTTCTAATGATAACTTGTCACGGACTGTATCCATACAGAACCAAAAACCATCATGCTTATAAGCTGCTAAAGTTTTTTTTCTTGTTGCTCTATTTATTGGACCTCTTTCCAACATCTCATTTTTATTTCCAATTAATTTTAGAAAAGAGGGTTCAACTACAAAAAAACCTCCATTTATCCATCCTTTTTGTAGTTGTGGTTTTTCTTTAAATGTTTTTACTAAATTCCCCCTAATTTCTAATTCTCCAAACCTAGCAGGCGGATGAACAGCAGTAACAGTAATTTTTTTTTTATTTCTTTTATGAAAATTGTAGAGCTTATTTATATTTATATCTGATAAGCCATCACCATAGGTAAGCATAAAAGTTTTGTTTAACATTTTTTCTAGGCATTTTAATCTTTTACCTGTTAATGTGTTTAATCCAGTATTTACTACTTTAATATTTGCTTTTTTAATTTTTTTTATCTTAAAGTATTTTTTTATAGCTGAACATTTATAACCTCCCGCTATTATGAATTCATTATAATCATACTTCATATAATGATTTATAATGTGATGTAATATTGGAATTTTACCTATAGTTACCATCGGCTTAGGAATACGTCTTGTATATTCTGAGAGCCTTGTGCCCAAACCACCTGCTAAAATTACTACTTTCATAAAAAAAATATTATCAATATTTTAAAGTCTTTTTTCCCGTTTTATTATAAATATAGAATTCTTTTCCTATGTTAAATTTTTTTGAAGAGTCATGAAATCTACAAATTAAACTCAATCTCATTTTTTTTGAATTATTTTTAAAAGTTCTGTGTTTTAGATTAACATGGATAAAACTTGCATCTCCAAATGAAGCATTTAAAAATTGTGCTTCTTCTTTTTCTTTTTCACTAACAGGAATAGTGGCTGAGTAAGTTGATAACTTACTTTTTCTTTTGAATATTAGACTATCTTTTTTTAAAGTTTTTGATTTAAAAATTTTATGCTGTGATTTTGGAATAAATTCTATAGATCCATTAAAATTATTGAAATCAGTTAATGGTAATTGACAAACAGCTGAATTAAAATGAGGACTTGTCTGTTCAAAAAAGAAACTATCAATGTGCCAATCTACTGAATTCCTTGTATCATTTGGAGAATCTAATCTTAACATAAATCCATTAACATAAATATACTCCTTTTGAGTTTTCAGAATTTTTGCAAATAGATTAAAAAATCTTTCACTAAAGAAAATAGATTTTAACGAGGAGTTTAAACATAATTCATCATAAAAATCTGAAAATAATTTAGGATTTTTTTTTCTAAAATTAATTATTTTTTTGTTGATTATATCTGTTTTAAAATTTATTTTTTTTAGATCTTTATTAATATTAATGTATTTTGATAAAATTTTAAAAAAAGTTTTTGTTATCATTTTTTTTTCTTTTTCTTTCAGAAATTTTTTAAGGGTAAAATGACCTTCCTTATAAAATGAATTAATTTGTTTCATATAATTTTTAGTTTTATTTAAATTTCATTTTCCAATTATATGGAATGTAAGGATCGTTGAATTTTTTTCTAACTATTTCTTTTGGATCATGTGGTATATTTGAGCAATTAGCTACTATTGAGGTTTTATTTCCAATAGCTTTAAAACCATTCCAAATTAATGGTGGAACCGTAATGACATTGTAATTTTCAGTTGATAAAAAAATTTCTTGAATTTTTCTATATGTTTTGCTTTTTTTTCTATCATCAAATAAAACTAACTTTATTTTTCCAAACACAACGGCGTAATTTAATGTCATTTTTTTATGCAAATGCCACGCTTTAATTGCTCTTGGAAAAGTGCAGGAAAAATAAATCTCTCCAAATTTTTTAAAAATTTTATCATCGTTTCTAAGCATGTGCATTATCATGCCTCTTTCATCTAAAATTTGTTTTCTTTTTGTAATCTTAACTCCCTCAATCATATTCCGTTTTTTAAATAATCATTTATCTGTTTATTTGTTAACTTTATAATATTTCCTTTAGAAAGATAAACTTTATACCAATCAGAGGTTCTATTAATTGATGTTTGAGTATCCCAAATATTTTTCCAATTTAATATTTTCTTAGATTTTTCACATTTTAATTGTAAAGTTATAGTTTCTTTGATTGAAACATCTTTTTTAAACTCAATATTTTTTTTTATTTTTAAATTTTTAAGAAAAATATTAATAATTTTTTCAACCGTATAAATTTTACCTTTTTTGGGACCAAAGTTCCAAGAACTTCTATATTTTTTTGGGTTTTTATAAAGCCCCAAGGAGAGTTTTATATAACCTGATATTGGCTCCATCACATGTTGCCACGGCCTAATTGCTAATGGATTTCTTATATACAATTTTTTTTTTTTTGTAATTGACCTAATGCAATCAGGTATAATTCTATCGATTGACCAATCTCCACCACCTATTACATTTCCTGCACGAGCAGTAGCTATGCCAATATTATTTTTTCTAATAAAAAAAGATTTATTATATGCATAAAATATATTTTCGGCAGAAGCTTTAGATGCGCTATATGGATCTTCACCACCTAACTCATCTAACTCTGAATACCCTTTTTTTAATTCTTTATTTTTATAACATTTGTCAGAAGTTATTATTACAACACTTTTTAATGATTTTGAAAATCTTGAATACTCTAAAATGTTAAGGGTTCCAATTATATTGGTCGAAAATGTTTTATAAGGAAATCGATAAGAATCTTTTACTAATGATTGTGCTGCAAGATGAAATAAAATTTGAGGTTTTACTCTATCTAGAAATTTCGTAAATTTTATCTTATTTCTTACATCACCATAAGTCGTACTAATTTCTTTATTTAATTTTAAAATTTTAAAATTATTAGGTTCTATATTTTCTTTTAATGAATAACCATACACTTTAGCTCCTAAATTTTTTAATGTTAAACACAACCAGGAACCTTTAAAACCTGTATGACCAGTAACCACAACTCTTTTTCCCTTAAAAAAAAGTTTAAGATCTTTCAAATATAATTTTTTTTTCATTTTTTTTACTAATTTCTTATTATAATAATATTGTTGTCTTTTAATAATTTTTTATTTTTCGCTTTTAAAGATATAATTTCTAAGTTTACTTTTTTTTCTAAATAATTTGAAAGAGATATTAAATAAGATGGATCTACATCCTCAATAATATAAATACCCCCTTTTCTCAAAAATTTAAAAGAATTTTCAAATAATGTAACTCCAGCTTCCAAAGTATGTAATCCATCATCAATAATCAAATCAAAATCTATGATACCTATTTCAGACCACATTTTCTCGATAGAATTTTTATTTAGTTGATCAACATAATAAGTTTTAATTCTATCTTCTTTAAAGAGAATGTTTGAATCAATATCTGCTCCGTAAATTTGAGCATTTGGAAAGTATTCCCTCCAAACTCTTAGTGATCCACCAGGAATATACTCTCTACCCATGCTTGAAGCTATTTTAGGATTATTTGTTCCAATCCCACACTCAAAAACTTTTTTAATATTTTCTCTACAATGGTCAAATAAACTTGAATAATAATCTGTATAATTATGAGGATGCCAGTTGTTATAAAATATCCTATTTTCAATTTTATTAAATCCTTTGTCGGTTCCATATTTATCACAAAGTTCTGATAAAGTTGTGTTTTTAAAATTATAATAATTTTGATGAAAATATTTATAATTTTTTAAATGATTCAAGACACTTAAATCTTTTATTTTTAGATATAAGAATTTAATAAGTCCAAAAAATAGTATTCTATCAAGTTTGCCAATTAATTTGGTTATCATAAGAATTTATATATCTACAAATTTAATAATTGAATGAAAATGCTTTAAAATCTTTATTTAAATAGTATTTATAATTAGTCTTATCAATTATATGTAATACTGGTAAATGAAAAATTAAAATACCACCATTTTTAATATAATTTATTTCTTGTTTGATAACTTCTGACCGAAAAGACCATATTAATACTAATAAATACTTTGGTTTCAACTTTCTCATCTTTTTTTTTGAAATTATTGGAATATTGCTCCCTGGAGTAAATTTTCCAAATTTAAAAGGATTTGCATCGCATATGTAAGGAATATCCTTTGATGTAAATTCGCATTGATTTAGTACTATATTTCCTTTTGTAGCTGCACCATATCCGATAATATTTTTACTTCCTACTTTCTTAACAAAAGTTTGTAGATTTTTTTTTGTATTATTAATTCTAATATTTAATCTTTTATATGCCTCTTCATCTATATTTTTTTCATCTTCTAAAATTTTTGTTATTTTTTCGTATTTAGGTTTCAATTGACTACTTTTTTTACAACAAGTTACTTCAATACTACCCCCATTAATTTCATTAAAAGAAATATCAATTATTTTTAGTCCATTTTTTTCAATTATTTTTTTAAAAGTACTTAATGTATAATATGTAACGTGTTCATGACAAATTTGATCATAAGTTAAATTTTTTAACAGTAATGGGAAATAAGAAAATTCAGATATCCATAAACCGTCTTTATTTAAAAGGTTTTTTATATCTCTACAAAATTCGTTAGGTGTATCCACATCATAAAACATTGCAAATGATGTAATTAAAGAGAATTGATTGTCTAACCTTTGTTTTATATTTTTTTTTAAATTTTTATATGAAAAAAAATCAGTAATTAAGTTAATATTTTTAGAATAATAATTAGAAAATTTTTTTGAGGATGGATCAATTCCAAAATAATTTAAATCTTTATATTTCTTCGCAAAAAAATTTAAGAAAGTTCCGTCATTTGATCCTATATCCAATATATTACTATTTTTTTTTATTATATTTCTTTTTTTTATAATCTTGAAAAATTTTTCCTCCATATGTTTTACCATCAATTTACTTAAAGATGTTCTATATCCATAAGTTTGACCATACATATCACCTAGTGGAGGAAGTTTAGCAAATTGAACTAGTTTACAATTTTGACATTCAAATAAGTCTAAGGAAAATTTGGAAAGATTATATTTTTTTTTCTTTAGAAATACGCTGCTTATAGGTTGTTTGTTTAATTTTAAAATTTTTTTTAATTTTTTACTTTTACAATTTTTGCAGAACATAAACTAAACTTTCCAAATTGAATTCCGATTTGATATATAATTATTCTTATCTTTAGTTTTAATTTTTCCAAAAATTAGTTTTCCTGTCGCACCTTCATTTTTCCATATCTCTTTCGCAAAATTTTTTATCGATTTAGGTTTTCCACTTGAAATATGCCAAATTTGGAAAAATTTGAATTTTTTTTTATTAAAGTTACATGCATCTAACATAGATTTACAGACCTCTTTCACATTCGTAAAATCTCTTATTTGATCTCCATATGTCATTTTAAAATCTTTTTTTTCTTTAGCAGCTTTTATTAGAGAAGGCCATAATCTTTTTTTATTTTCTCCAGGGCCGTATACAGGAAATATTCTCATTAATCTACATTTGCATTTTTTTTTTTTCGATAAAATTGAAATACTTTTCGAAAATAAATACTTTGTTTTTTCATAATTAGTTTGTGGAAGCGGTTTTGTATTTATATCTAATTTTTTTTTTTATTACAACTAATACCATATTCAGAAGAACTTCCTGCTATTAACCATTTTTTACAATTATTTTTTACAGCATTATCAAAAAGTTTTAATGAATGAATAACATTGAATTGATAAGCCTTTTTATAAGAAATTGATTTATTATTTACACCTTCAGAGGCAAAATGAACAATAATATCGCTATTTTTTAATTCGTTAACCCAATTATGATGTATTTTACCATAAAGCCACTTTAGTCTACTATGTTTAAAGAATTGTTTTTTTCTAGCAACCGCATAAATAAAATGACCTGATTTTAATGCCAATTTTAAAAAATTATTTCCAATAAAACCAGTTCCACCTGTCAAAAAAATATTCATAATTAAGTTTTAATTTTAAAAATTATTTTGATCAATTTTCTGATAATAAAAAAGATAAAAGAAAAATATATACTTGGATAAAAAATATTTGATAAAATATGCTTTTTTATATCTATATATTCAGAACCCTTAAATTTTTTAAAGAAATAGATTTGAATTAAACTTATAAAAAGTTTTCTTAAAGCAAAATTTTTATTTAAAAAATACTGACTCAATTTTAAGCCTTTTTTTCTATAAAGTTCAAGAACTTCTGGTATTCGAATACTTTCTACAAACGGGTAAAGATCAAACCATTCTCTTTCACCGTGTGTATTTACACTCAAAGGATCTGCTTGAAAGTATGCTCTTGATTCTGTAAAGCCAGAGGCCCAAATTAAAACATGTGGTGCGGTGTTATGAAAATTTGAATAAACTCTTTTATCTTCAACTAAATCTTTATTAATAACAAATAGATTATCATCCCAAATCTTTTTTCTAAAAATTGCTAAAAACATTCCTAAGATAAAGTCGAAAGAGATTTTATAATTGATTAAATCAAAAAAATTTGACTCAAAACTTTTTGTAAACTTTGAAAATTTTTCCATATTTATTGGTAATTTTGAAGTATCAAAAGGTTGTTGAAACTGAAAAACATAAGATGAGTTTAAATGAAAAGAATTAATATAGTAAAAATCTACTCTTTCATAATTCTTAAATAATATATCAATCTGCTTAAATGTGTTAGGTAATATCAAATCATCATTTCCTAATATCCATACAAACTCACCCTCTGCCAAAGATACAGCCTTCAATATATTTACACCTAGCCCTAAATTTTCTGAATTTTTATTATATTTTATGTTTAAAAAATTTTTATATTTATCGATTATAGGTTTTATATCTATTGTGGAACAATTATCAGATATGCATACCTCAAAATTAAATTCATAATTTTTTTTTGCAATCAAAATGGAATTCAAACAATTGTTTAAACATTTAGATCTATTATAATTTGGTATACATATTGAAAGTTTATATTTACTCATTTATTTAAAATTTCATTTATTTTTTCTAATTTTACAGAGTCAAAATTTGCGTATTTTTTAATAAATATTGAATTGGTTATTACTTTAATAATCGACTTTAAATATGAATTTTTTTTTTTTTGGAATAAATTATTAATATAATTGGATGCTGTTATTCCATCATCAAAAACAATATTGTTTTTTTTTAATATTTTTAATCCTTTATAAAATTTTGATTGATAATGCTGTTTTCCAAAATCATCAAAACATAAGCATATGTTATTTCTAGACAGTAATTCAAACATTCCAGTACTAAAATATGAAAACACTATTAGGGTGTTTTGATTTAAATATTGATCAATTTTTTCTTTCCCATTATCAATTTCAATTTTTTTATTAATATTTTTATATTTTAAATAAAAATAACTTTTTAATTTTTCATCAGCACTATGAATTCTCACAATTATTTTATCAAAAAATGAAAAATCAATTTTTTTTAAAAAATTAATTTGTTGTTGATGATTTTTCAAATATTGCTCATTTGCATCCCATAAGTTTTTTTTATGAGGATTATTTGTATTAATTAGTACTAAATTTTTTAAATTAAATTTTTTATAATCTATATTAAATTTTTTTTTTGCTAATTGGCTAAAAATACCTATCGGTACATGTTTTTTACTATTTTTCCATCCCCAAGTTAAAAAACTATCAGACGTCTCTTCCTCTGTTGTTTGATATTGATCAAGTAATGATCCGTAAGCTGATCCATGTTGACCAACTATATATTTACATTTTTTTTTAACTGCAAGTGCTAGATAATACTTAAAAAATTCATTATAAACAAACTCATTTGAAGTAAAAATAAACTTTGGCTCTTTAACCAACATATTTTTTTTTGTAAAAGAATGTATTTTAGTATAGTTCTCTAAAAAACAAGTTGGAAAACAATCGTCTAATAAGTTTACAAGTAATCCCTTAAAACCTTTTATTTTTTTTTTATTAAAAATATTTTTTCTTGTTATTTTTCTTTTCCTAAAAATATTAATTAATTCGAAATTTTTATAATAAAAAAAAGTTTTCCATAAGAAAAAGGTTTTGTTTTTAAATTGTAATAATAATTCATATTTTCTTGGTAAGTATGTTGTTAAAATAATTGGCGAGTTTTTCTTTAATAAAAACTTTAAAAAAAAATTAATAATTTCCAAAAAATAAAACCTAAATCCTCTTAAATTATAAATTTTATAAAATCTATTTAAATCATATTTTGTCTGAGAAGATTTGTGATGAATTTTGATTTTTTTTAAATTTCTATCTTTTTTAATGTAATTGATTATTTTCCAATTCAAATAATTATTTACATCCTTGTTATCTAGATTCTCTATAAAATCTGAAAAAGTATTAGGAATAAATTTTTCTTTATTATTAAATTTAAAATAAAAATTTGTAATATTATTTATCTTAATGTTGTTTAATAAATATTCATACCTGAAATAAATTGAGTCAACATAAAATTTTATCCATCTACCTAAAAGTATTTTCCATTGACGTTCAGAAAAGTTTATTTTATGAATTTCATTAAGTCTTTTATAAATTATTTGAAATAACTGATTATAATATTTTTTCGTATAAGTTAATTTTTTCCGAATGTTTTTATCTTCATACGCAATAAAACTTTTACAATTAATTTTGTTTATTTCATTTAAATCAAAAATCCACTTACAACAGTAATTGTTGTTCAATTTTTTAGTTTTATAAAAGAAAATTTTTTTCAAATTTTTAATTTAATCTTTTAAAATTATTTTCACTTATATAATTTTTTAGATAATTTTCCAAATTTTGATTTTTTTTTAATTTAACAATTACTTTTTCAAATTCTCGAAAATAAATTTTCATTAATTTTTTTGAGTGTGCTACTGAAACATAAAAACTATTTCCAGCTAAAATTCTTTTTTTTAATAACTCTTTTGTGATAAATGTTTTTTTTATAATATGATCATTTTTAAATACAAAAGATGGTATCGAGTCTAATCCTATAATTTTTGCTTGAATTTTATTTTTTTTAAAGATTTTTTTCCAAAATAACTTAATTTCTTTTCCAATTTTTTTTGTATGAATCCATGATTTTTTTTTCTCCATCTCTTTAATAGTTTCTAGCCCTGCTACATATCCAATTCTTTCAGACCAAAAAGTGCTACTCATAAAACTTTTTTTAGCAGATAACATAATCTCGTTTTTTCCAACTACAGCATTTATTGGATATCCATTACCTAAAGCTTTTCCAAATACAATAATATCAGGAATTACATTAAATTTTTGATATATACCACCATAGGTTTCTCTAAAGCCCGTAGTACATTCATCAAATATTAAAATTATTTTTTTACGATCACAAATTTTTCTGATTTCTTTTAAAAAATTTCTTTTAGGTAAAAAATTTCGTGTTACCTCCATTATAACAGTTCCAATATTTTTATCCTTGTTAATTATTTTTTTAAAGCTCTTAAGATCATTATAAGTAAAAGCATATGATGTTTTTTTTAAAAAATTAGGTACTCCATCTATTTTTAAATCACTAAATAAATGAGAATTTAATGAATTTTTATTTTTAATATTTGAACTCAAATACCAATCATGCCATCCATGATATCCACAAAATGCGACTTTATTTTTTTTTGTAAATGATCTTGCTATCCTCAATGCTAAAAGGTTTGCTTCACCTCCAGATCTTGCAAATTTTACTTTTCCTGCCCACGAATTTAATTCTAACAGCTTCTCTGCCAACAAGACTTCTTCAATAGAATTCAAAGTGCTCATATTACTTTTATCAATTATTTTTTTTACTTGTTTATCTATCTTAGAATTAGAATAACCCAAAATGTTAGTACCAACACCCATAAAACTAAAATCTATATACCTTTTATTTTCTAAATCCCAAATATAACATCCTTTTGCTTTAGAAAAATAAGTTGGCCAATTTTTATTTAAAAACAATGTTGGTCTTTTAGAAAAGAAATTATTTCCATCAGGTATTACCGATTTAGCTCTAATCCACGTTTTATCACCCAAAGTATAATTTTCATATCTTTGTCTATCGTGAGTGATTTTTTTAATAATTTTTTTTGGCATTTTTAGTATATCTTTAAAACTAAATCTTAGGTCAGACTTAAAAAAATCTAAAATTAGTTTTATATTTTCAAGATCTTCTTTTGTATCAAGTGTTATTCTTAAATTAGATTTATCTACTTTATATAAATAATTATATTTATAAAATTCTTTATTTGATTTAATAAATGGTGTGACATGCTCTTTATCATAAAGTTTTGTAGCTTTTGCTATAGTTTTTTTTAAAACTGCTTTGCTAAAAATTTCTACGTCTAATCCATCAGGAAAAGTTGGTTTTATTGTATTGCTTAAATAATCAAAATTTGATTTTAGATATTTTTTTAACATATCATCTAACAAATATGGATCTATTAAGGGACAATCTGAGGTAATTCTTATAATATTGTCTGCTTTAAACTTTTTAGCCGCATCATAATATCTTTTTAAAACATTTTCTTCTGGTCCAAAATAAATTGGTATCTTTAACTTTTTAACTACTTTTGTAATTTCAGATTTTTTTTCAGAAGTTGGTGATATAACTACTATTTTATTAATTTTTTTTGATAATTTTAATCTTTTAATTAAGATTTCTAACATTGTCATTTTTTTATATTTAGACAAAATCTTCTTTGGAAATCTTTTTGATTTCAATCTAGCTTGTATAAAAATTATATTTCTCATAAAGACTTCCAAGTTCTTGGATCAATTAATTTAGGATTTTTAATCTTAAAATTAGGAATTTTTTTTATTTTCGATGATAAATTTAATTTTAGTAAACTTTCTAAATTATTTTTATTTTCAATACCAACGACAATTTTACTAATATTTTTATTTAGAAGCACAAAATTCAAACATAATTGCAATTTACTAATATTTTTCTTTTTAGAAAAATTTTCTATTTTGGATAGATCTTTTTTAAAAGCTATAAATTTTTTTGGTATTTTAAGATGATTTTTTAATAATATACCTTGCAAAAAGACTGAGCGTATATGTGTTTCAATTTTTTTTTTTTTTATTAATTCTATTAATTTCTTATTTTCAAATCTTCTATCTAATAAATTATATGGTAATTGAATGATATCTAATTGAAATTTATTTAAAATTTTAGGAAGATCTTTAAAATTATAAATAGATACACCAATTTTCTTTATAATTCCTTCATTTTTAATTTTTAACAATGCATTAAATATTTTTTCTCCTTGCTTAGAATATAGATCATTTTCATCATGAATTAGATAACCATAAAAAGAATTTATCTTTAATTTTTTTTTTAAAGTGAAAATCTTTTTTTTCATTATTTCATAAATATTTTTATAATTTCTCATTTTTTCTATTTTTCCAATTATATTAATATTGTTTAAATCAGTTTTGCTCAAAATTTTTTCAGAATTTTTATAGTTTGATGCAGTATCTAAAAAAAAGATTTTTTTTTTTTTAGCAAATAAAATTATTTCATTCATTTTTTTTGAAGAAATTTTAATTCTTTTTTTATTTATTCCATAATTTTCATCTAATTGAGCGGTTCCTAATATTATTTTTTTTGGGGGTATTTTCACTTCAAATTAAAAGCTATTTTAGTAACTTTTTTATATCACCATAATTCAAAAAATTTTGATTTGTTAATGAATTATATTCATAATTTTTTTTTACTTTAACACCTTTTTCCCCTAAAGGATTTTTTGAATAATTAATAACTTTTGTAAATGAAATAGATGGTTTAATTACAAAATGGTCTTTGAACTCTAAAGTTAAATGACTGTCATCTTTAGGACACATAACTTCATGTAGCTTTTCACCTGGTCTAATTCCCACTATTTTTATTTTTACTTTTGGGTAAAGAGATTTAGCTATATCAATTATTCTAATAGAGGGAATTTTGGGAATAAAAATTTCTCCACCTTGCATTCTTGAAAAATTTTTAATAATAAATTTAACTCCTTGTTCCAAAGTTATCCAAAATCTTGTCATCTCTTTGTCTGTTATTGGAATAAATTTTTTTTTTGAGGCAAACTCTTGAAAAAGTGGAACAACTGACCCTCTTGAATTTATTACATTTCCATATCTTACAACAGAAAATTTACTTTTTTTAATTCCCGTAATGTTATTAGCAGCAATAAAGAGTTTATCTGATGCCAGTTTTGTTGCTCCATACAAGTTTATTGGATTTGCTGATTTGTCAGTTGAAAGTGCAATTATTTTTTTGACATTATTCGATATACAAGCTTCTATAATATTTTGTGCCCCATAGATATTTGTTTTAATCATTTCAAAAGGATTGTACTCGCCTGCAGGAACCTGTTTTAAAGCTGCAGCATGCAGCAAAATATCTACATTATTGAGTGCTTCTTTTACTCTTAATTTATCTCTCACGTCACCAATAAAATATCTTATAAACTTATATTTTTTTTCAGGAAAAATTTTGCTCATTTCAAATTGTTTAAGTTCATCTCTTGAAAAAATTATCAATTTTTTTGGCTTATAATTTTTAATAACGTAATCAACAAATGCGTTTCCTAAAGAACCTGTACCACCTGTAATTAAAATAGATTTATTATTAAACATAATTTTTTTTTAAAAATTTATTTAAAAAGTTTCTTATAAATTTGTAACCAGATTTATCTTTATTTGAATAACATAGATATTCGATTTTATCCTTAATTATTTTTTCATATTCTTTTTGATTTAACTCAATTAAATCATCAACTATATTTTTAAAATTATTGTAATCTCTAGTTTCCACTGTCCATTTCCAAAAGTCTTTGTCACTACTAAATTTATTACTACTCCATTTATATATATATTTTTCTGAAAGTGGCATAAGGACTGTTTTTTTATAAAGATTCATCGCGTCATGAGTAACAGTTGAGTTCAAAGAGAAAATTATTTTGGACATGAATAATTCTTTCCAAACTGCTTTATTTTTATTTTTAATTATCTTAAAATATTTTCCTTTATAATTTAATGATGAAATTAAATTTATTTCTTGCTGATCAAATTTCTCCTTATTTCTTAATAAAAAAACTGCATTAAGATTATTTTCTTTTGCATATCTTAGTATTAAATTTGCACTAATTATATGATTTCTTATTGCTATTTTGCGAAGCGTATCATCTAAAGTTAAGAATGAATGGTGTATTTGTGATATAAATAATAAATCGTTTTTAATCTCATTTGTGTAAAATTTTTCTTTATAAAAACTAGCCTCATATGAACCTACTTTTAGAAGGTTAATTTTGTCTTTGTCCACGCCATGATCAATAAATATATCAATATCTTTTTGACCCCATAAAAGAATATAAAAATTTTTTAAAGTTTCATTTTTCGTCTTTCCTAACTCTATAGGAAAAGAAGAACCAATATATTTTTTTCCTCTTTTAGATAGATAAAACCACATTCCTTGAGAAAGAATGACTACTTTAATTTTAGGAAAATGTTTGGCTATATATAACATATTATAATCAAAAATGTTTTCTAAAACAATTTTAGGTTTTATACATTTAACACATGCATAAACATAACTAGTTTTAAAATTTAATTTTTTAGTCAAGCCTTCAATGAAAAAGAAAAGAATTTTTAGATTTATATAATATATTCCTTTTTGATCAAAGGGTCTTGTAGAGATAAAAGTATAGTTTACATCTTTTAAGATTGGTTCTTTGATCCAATCTAAAGCAATGTTATCAACTAAAAGAAGGTCAGAATTTTTTGGATAAGCAAATGAAATTTTGCTATTTTTTGAAAAAATTATAATTATTATTTTAATTACTTTTTGTAAAAAATTCATGTCTAATTATTTTAATAATTTACCAAACACTAATTTATCGACTCTTTTTTTTTTGTCATAATTTAAATAAAAATTTTTTATCCTTCCTTCAAGTTTAAAATTATTCTTTTTTAAAACTTTGATACTTGATATATTATTTGAAAAAGTTCCTGCTATTATTTTTTTTAATTTTAATTTTTTTTTTGCATAATTCACTCCAAACGAAACTACTGAAGTGCCAAAACCATAATTCCAATACTTTTTCACTCCAATTAAATACATGATTTCACAATGTTTATGAAAATGATTTATTCTAGTTATTTCTATATTACCAATATGTTCTTTATTTAAATAAATTCCAAATAAAATTGTATTTTTATCATTAAGTTTATTTTTTAAAAAGTTAACTTGTGTTAAATATGTATGTTTCATTTTTTTTGTAGAATATCTTCTTACTTGAGGATCATTTAACCATCCAACCCAATTTTTTGAGATATCTTTTTTTTTTATTTTTGAAAATTTAATTTTTTTTTTTAATTCAAATCTCTTCATGTAAGAATTTACTCAATCTTAATAATTCATAGTCATTATATCTTTTCGAATTAATTTGAACACCCACAGGCATTCCATCTTGATTTTTTATAACTGGTAAAGATATTGACGGAATATGACCCATTGTCCAAATTAAGTTATGATCCTCAATACCATTAGAATTATAAATTGGTGCACTTGAAAAAGTTGATAGATCTATTAGAAAATCGTACTTGTTAAAGATTTTTTCTATCTCAATAATTAACTTTCTTTGATAATTCAATGCTTTCTTATAATCGCTTAAAGAAAATTTTTGACCTTGTAAAATCATTTTGGTAAGAGATTTACTAAACTTTCTTGGCTGATTATTAAATTCGCTCTTTAAATAATAGGATAAACTCTTAGAATATAAAATATTATGATATTTATGGGCATCATCAAAAAATTTGCTCAATCTAAATTTCTCAAATATAAAATTTTTATTTTTCGAATTATTTATAAATTTTTCAAAAGAATTAAGTAAATTTGAGGATATGTTTTGACTCTTTGGTCCAATTAAAATCCCTATTCTTTTTTTTTCTTTAAATTTGTTTGAAATTTTATCCATTTTTTTGTTTATTATTGGATAATTTTGACCTTTCTGCCTAACAGAGTTAAAGATCATCATTATATCGTCCATATAATTTGAAAAAAAACCTATCGTATCTAAAGTATCAGCAGTTTTTAAAACACCAGTTCTTGAGATAGTTCCAAAAGTAGGTTTATATCCAATAATTCCACAATAACTTGCTGGTCTAATTATTGATCCTGCTGTTTGAGATCCTATTGTAATAGGAACCATTCTTGTAGCTACTGCAACAGCTGATCCTGCGGAAGATGTTCCTGGTGAAAGTTTTAGATCCCATGGATTTTTTGTAGGTGCTGGATTATGAACAGCAAACTCAGATGAATATGTTTTTCCAAAAATTATTCCACCGTTTCTCCTTGTATCAAAAACAACTCTAGCATCATTACCTGGAAGATACTTCTCATAAATTTTTGAACCCATTGAATTTGTCATATGAATAGTATTAAAAATATCTTTTACTCCAATTGGTATACCAAGTAGATTGCTAGATTTCTTTTGAAAACCATTATAAAAATCTAATTCATCAAAAATTATTTTTTCATCAAAAAACTTAAAAACTTTAAGAGAGTGATTATAATTTTTAATTCTGTCTATAAAATGATTAATGACATCTTCTAACTTAAGTTCATTATTTCTTAGTTTATTTGAAATTTCAAATGCACTAAGTTTTGATATTCCATTAAATTTCAGTGCACCATTAACAGATTTCATTAAATAAAGCTTTATAATTTATTATGATATTTTTTGTTTCGCTTAGATATCAAAATTTCTTCAAATTCTTTCTCAGAATATCCTGTAATTTTTAAATAATAATCAAGTGTTTTAGGTCTTTGAATATCTTGTTTTGCAGCAATATCAAAACCTTGTTCTCTAGATATTAATCCAGCTCGAACATCTTGACTTGCAAAATCTGTTCCTCTTCCAAAACCTCTTTTGATGAATTTTGCGTAATCATGAACTCCAGTCATTTTACATTCCACACTCTTATAATATTTATAGGAACCTTCAACTTTTTGCTCCTTCCATCCATATTCGTCTTTCAGAAACTCAACTTGTCTTTCATGGTCCCAAAAAATATAATCACCAAGGTAAATTCCATGTACACCAACCTCACTCAATTGTTTCTCTGAAGGTGGAAAAAACAAACACAACTCCTTTTCAGATAATTTTTTATCGACCATATCTTTTGGTGGAACTTTTATAGAATACTTTAAACCCTCTTTAACAAAATCTTTTTGTTTTATTTTTTGGTCAGAATAAGTTGTTTGACCAGAAAAATCTGCAGGCGACTCACCATAAATTATTAGAGGAATATTGAATTTTGTTGCAACATGAAATGGATATGACCACACTCCTGCATGGCAATGCCAACAGCTATCTCCTATCATTTTTAGAGACTTTCTTGCTAATTTATTAATTAACCCTCTATTAGGTGTATACATCATGTGGTCTACATTTAATTTTTCAAGAATATTTTTAAGATTATATTCGCCAGTTTTTGTCCACCAATTATGACTGAATGTAACTGCAAGAGGAGTTAATTTATATACCTTAACCAAGATATGAAGTTGAAAAGAACTATCCTTACCTCCACTTATAGGGACCACACAATCATAATTGTTGCCAGAATTTTTTTTTGCTTTACTTAAAACTTTGCTCAAAATTTTTTGTCTAGAATCCCAATCTATTTTCATTTTTTGTTCAGATGATCTACAAGCATTACATATCCCAAATTCATCAAAACTTTGAAATTCATTAGTTTCTGGCATGCAACATCTAGAACAGTAGGTTAAGTTTTTAAATAATGGTTCACCTTTCTTTCTCTTATAAGAAATATTTGAAAATAATTTTTTTTTAATCATTTTTTATTTTTCTAATTTTATTTTATGTTTTTTATATATGTATCTTGCTAAATTTAAATCATCATTAGTATCTATATCGACAGAATATATATATGGAATTTTTACTAAATCTATTGGATAAGTATAAACACTATTTTGTTTTTTCATTTCATTAACTTTCATACACCATATACCTCCATTTGGAATATAGTTTTTTTGTAATTTTTGAAAATGTTGATCACTACTCAAAATTCTACTTTTCATAAAAGGTATTAATTTTTTTTTTATTATAATTCCACATTAATCTAGGGTGATCTTTAATTTCTCTTGCAGTAAAAACACAAGACAATTTATTTTTTTTAAGTTTAATTAGGCACTTATTAATATGATTTGTTCTTAAAAAAGGAGTAGTTGGTTGAATTAGACCTATTATTTGAAATTTTTTTTTAAATTTAATTTCAGATTCCTTTAATGCATGTAAAATAATTTTTATATCTTCGGTAAAATCTTTTGCTAATTTTTTTGGTCTCCAAAAAATTCTTTTAATACCTGCAAATTCACCCATTTTTGCTATTTCTTTATTTTCTGTGGAAACAACAACGTTATCAAATTTACTTTTTAATGTAGCTTTAGAAACCCAATAAATTAAAGAATGTTTACCAATCTTTTTTAAATTTTTTTTTGGAATTCTTTTTGAACTTCCTCTTGCAACTATAACGGCTAAAGAATTCATAAATTTTTTAATTCGTCTAGATTTGAATGAACTTTTTTAAATGCACTAATAATATCTTTCATATCTTTTATAGTTGATGGTGGCCTAATTTGATTAATCCAAATTGATCTATCAATAACCTTTTCTGCTACAGGGCATAATCCTTTTTTAAAATTTATACCCTTTTTGAGAAATGCATAATAAATAGCATATAATGTATAAGGATAACCTGTAGACAAACGGATACCTTCTTTAGCTAGAGCTTTTAAATAAATATCTTTTGAAACCCCTGTTTTTTTTTCGTCATATTGTAAACATAATAAATGATGAACTATCTTTGCATCTTTTAACTTTTTTACAGGAATAGTTAGACCATCTAAATTATCTAAATTTTCAATTAAATAATTTGCAAGTTTATTTCTAATTTTATTAAATCTATTTAATTTTCCAATTTGATGTTCACCTATAACAGCTTGAAACTCAGTTGGTCTCAAATTAAAACCCAACATGTTTGGTAAATACGATCTTTTTTGTCCTAAAAGATAAGATTCACCATGATTTCTAATCAATCGACATTTGTGAATTAAGTCTTTATCATTTCCAACTATGACACCACCCTCTCCAGTGGAAATATTTTTGGTTTCAACGGTACTGAAAGTACCTAAGTGACCTATGGTACCCACATACTTATTTTTATATTTTGTTCCTGGTGACTGACAAGTATCTTCAATAATTTTTAATTTATATTTTCTTGCAATTTTCATTATTTTATCCATCGAAGCTGGTAATCCATATAAATGAACTGGTACTATAGCTTTTGTTTTTTTTGTGATTAATTTTTCTATTTTAGAAACATCAATATTAAATGTTTTTTCATCAATATCACAAAATTTAGGGGTAGCATTATTCATTAAAATTGTTGAAACTGTTGAAGTAAAACTTAATGAGGTTACTATTACTTCATCGCCTTTTCCAATTCCACAAGCCGCTAATGCTATATGTTGAGCAGACGTTCCTGAATTAACAGCAACAGCATATTTACACTTAAAAACTTTTGCCCATTTTTTTTCGAAGCTTCTTACTTTTTCTCCTCCCAAAAAATTTTCAAAAAATCCTGAAAGTTTTCCACTATTTAATAAATTAATTACAGATTTAATTTCTTTTTTAGATATTATTGTAGGATGTTTAAATTTTTTTTTTCTTATTACAGTTCCACCAAATATAGCTAATTTATTCATATTTTTATATGTTTATTTAATCTTGCAGATCTTTCCATAGAGCTAGCGGTTAGTAAGTTTTGATATCCATCATATATATTTGGTGAAATTTTTTTTTTCTTCTCAAATGCTTCAATGCCTTTGATAAATAAATTCTTCATAGGATCAATTGATACTTTCTTTTGTTTAATTAATAATTTATTAAAATGAATTTTTTTTAACTCTTTATATTTGCTAAAATTTTTACTATTGAGGAATTTAAAAATTTCTATTTTCTTTCCATTATTAGTTATTCGTAATCTTCCTTTAGAGCCCATAATGTCAATTTCAAAAACATAGTCATATTTTTTCCCTAAAGATTGAATAAAACATTTTATATTATTTTTAAAATTTATAATTCCTGAAACTGAAGGATCATTTTTTCTTATAGAGGATGAGAAAGTAGAAAAAGTTGAAGATGGCTCTAAATTAATAATCATTCTAATACAATCAATAAGATGTGTTCCAATATTATAAATTTTATCAGAATAAAAACTGTTAATATTTTTAATATTCCCAATTAAATTCTTTTTTATTATTTGTCTAGCTAAAACAAAATTTTTTTCAAATCTACGTTGATGATTAATTATTATATTACTTTTAAATTTTTTTGACATAATCAAAATTTTTTTTGCCTCTAAAATACTTTGACACAAAGGTTTTTCACAAAATATAATTTTGGGTTTTAATTTTATAATTTTTTTTAAAATTTGGTAATGTGTGTGAGTAGGAGTGCAAATAGAGAAAAAATCAATTTTTTTTTTAGATTTAATTAATTCGTCTAAATTTTTATATACACCTATACTTGGATACATTTTGTTTATTAAAATTCTTTTTTTTTTATTTATCTCTACTATCGCAACTAATTTTGTTTTGCTTATTTTTTTATAAGCCTCAAAATGGCTCCATACATATTTACGTTTTTCATCTTTTGATAGAAAATAACCAATATTTCCAAAACCTAAAATAGCCACTTTATACATTTTAAGATTTGTTTTTTAAATTATTAAAATCAAATTTGTTTCCAATATCATGCCAATTTTCATATACTGCAAAAGGTTTGACTTTCATTTTTCTTTTAACCGCAACATTTATAAAATCGTTCATATCCAAGTATCCTTTTTTAAAAACTTTAAGAATTTTAGAACTAATTACATATATCCCTATATTTACAAAATAAGATTTATTTGGTTTTTCTGAAATTTTTAAAATTCCTCTTTTTCCAAATTCTATTTCTCCATAAGGTATATTTATAGATATGTTCTTAACACAAACTGTTAAATCATTTTCATTTTT
>MDSZ01241345.1_pt1 | contig 20382 bp, 13 predicted proteins | sample 811201 | NCBI WGS metagenome assembly MDSZ01 (sample SAMN05326647, study PRJNA326480) | marine metagenome | isolation source: seawater | place: Indian Ocean: North | collected 2010 | reverse complement strand
TGCGAAAATACGGGAAGTGGAAAATATGTAACGATCCAGCGCGGATTTATATAAAACGTTAGACTATTACGTTTTATTTGCATTCGGTTCCATGAAGTACTCGTAATTCCCGTGAAAAAGAACACTTTCCGCCTTATACCGATAATTTTCGGGACGAATTTCAGTAGGAAGCTTCTGCTCCGTTTTTACTTTTTGCAGTTCTGGAACGATTCGCCAGGCGTTCATCCGACGTGCACGTTCGCCACCAGGAGGTCCTCACCAAATGCCTGATCGCTGTGAAACCGTGCAGATAGCTCTGTGCTTCGATCCGTCTTTGACTGAGCAACGACAGATCCTCAGTGGTGTCGTGCAGTTCCTCCGTCAACACCAGATGGAGCAGAAACAGTCGTTATCATGGCGCCTCCAGTCTCCGACGCACGACGTTCGCTATGCAGCATCATGTGACAATTGGCAACCTCAAGGAATCATTACATACTCCCCTACAACTCAACTCGCTCAGTCGCTCCTTCCACGCCATATTCCAACAGTGGCCGTTGCGCTGTCACGCCCTGACACACAAGCAATTCAAACGATCACGGTCTGTCCTGATAATGCCGCCATAGGGCGCCTTGGTGCGGAACATCTTTTGGCTTGTAATCTCCAATCATTCGCTTTCTATGGATATCACAAACACTCCAATACATACTGGTCTGTTGCGCGTGAGTTGTCCTTTTGGAATACGATTCGCCAATCCTCCTCTTCATTTCACACTCTTCGAGTATCCAAGCAACGTGATCACTCCAACAAGCTAGTCACATGGCTTCTCTCACTCCCCAAGCCAATCGGTATCATGGCGGCAGATGATTTATTAGCACACGCCATTACAAACGCATGCGATTCTTTACACCTAAGCGTTCCTGATCAGATTGCGGTATTAGGTGTTGGAAATGATAATATTCTCTGCGAATACAACGAGCCTGGTATTTCGAGCATCAATCTATCCATGTCTAACCTTGGGCATGAAGCCGCTGTGACGCTCGACGCACTTCTCAAACATGATGCGTTGGAAATCAAAACACCCTCAGTTCCTTCAGACATCATATCCGTTAAGCCGGCAGGCATAACGTCGCGGACATCGACCAATGTATACGAGTCGAGTGACCCGGTACTCGTCGCTCTTATTCAGAAAATTCATTCATCCCAATTTGAGAAAGTGGATATTGCTCAACTGGCCAAACACCATGGACTCTCCCGGTGGCAAGTAGAAAACCGATTCCGTTCTGCCTTCGGACGATCAACGCATGATGAAATATGTCGACATCGTGTAAGCATTCTCCAAAAATTATTACTCACCACAGATATTCCGTTGAGAAACATCGCGAAACAAACGGGGTTTCCTTCCGTTCAATACATGACTACTTTTATAAAGAGACACACGGGGGTCACACCTGCAAAACTTCGGAACATCCAAACAGAGCGTGCAATGAAGATACGAAGCCATGAATGAGGTTAACTGCACTATTGTTGGGACATGTGTCGCGGATATTCTTGTTCGTCCTGTTCCGCTTTCGTCTCCGTTTGAAGCAGGCAAACTTCTTCATGTTGAACCGATTGAAATAACAACTGGTGGGATCGTCTGTAATACCGGAATTGCCATGAGGCGGCTCGGCATGGAGGTGGCAGCATCCAGCCTCGTCGGAAATGACCAATTTGGTGACTTTATTCGCTCCCGGCTTGGAGCTGAAGGCATTGAAACAAGCCCGATTGCTACACACCGCACACTTGCAACAAGCACAACAGCAGTTCTTATTGATTCCAACGGCGAACGCAGTTTTGCACATCATGCTGGCGCACCAGCTGCTCTTGATACAACCTTTTTAAAACAATTAGCACCGTTTCTCCAAACGAGCCGCTCCCTTGTGATTGGCTATGTCGGTCTCTTGCCGGCGCTTGAGCCTTCTTTAGCAGACAGTCTCATGAGTGTCCGGAGCACACATCAACTCATTGCTGTTGAGACCGGAGGAAACGGTGGTGATCTGGCTCATCTCACACCTGCGTTTCCATCTATTGACGTGTTTGTACCCAGCCTTGAGGAAGCATCACAGCAAACGGGATTCCGCGATCCAAGGGAAATATTGGGATGTTACCGAGGTCTTGGTGCACGTGGCCTTATTGGCGTGAAGTTGGGTGTCCAGGGGACCGTACTCAGCCCGACTGCAGATGAAATACTTTCGATCCCCTGTATCCCACCAGCCAAACCTATTACAGATACAACAGGTGCGGGTGATTGCTTTTTAGCTGGCCTGTTGACGGGCTTGATTCGTGGCATGACTGCCCGCGAGGCAGGACTGCTTGGTGCCGCAACTGCCGCATGTTGTGTTACAGGAGTTGGTGCCACCGCTGGGCTTTGTTCTTTTGATGAAACTTTGGCAATGCTTCAAAAGCACCTGTAGGCGTTCCTCGATCATCGTGCAAGAAATTGCCTACACCTTATTTTCTCAACGTTTCCAACCATGATACAAGATTCACAAAATCATCCCGCGTAATCGTCGTGGCAAGATCTGCAGGCATAAGCGAAACTGGTTGCTGAATCAATTCATCAATGAGGTCTGCCTCAAGTGTTACATCAATACCATCAGGGCCTCGAATGATGACATTGATTGGGTTCCGTGAGATCAAAAGCCCAGTAAAACTACGTCCATCGTTGAGCACGGCTGTATAGCTCTCAAAATTATGACTGATCGCTGCTGAGGGCGCGAGAATTGATTCATACAATGCAACACGCGACAACTTTGAGCCGATCTCACTGAGATCTGGACCAACTACTTTTCCTTCATTCCCTATACGGTGACACTTGCTGCACGTTCCACGGCCAAAGAATACTTCTTTCCCACGAGCAGGATTCCCTCTACCACGACGTGTGAGGTCTTGAATTGTTGGGAGGTCTCCTCCACCTTTTGGCACTGGCATTGGGAGGGTTTCTCGTGCTTCTGCTTTAATATCTTTCCATGGCGACAAAACAATTGCTGTAGCGGCAGCCTGAGGCAATGATCCAGTCAAAACGCCTTCCTGAGACAATCCAATCAACCGTTTTGCACCAGATTCTGAACGCCCAAGTCCGAGAACAGCGGCTGCTTGAAGTGATATTGGTATCGATGCATCACGAATCAGCGATTCGAGAAACTGCTGCGACCTTTTGCTCGATTGTGTCCCAAGGGCGGCAAGAAGTCTCGGCATTGCTGTTGTGTCGGTTGCAAGCACTGCATCCCTTAGGACAGCTGCGTCAGCAAGCATGACCGCCGCGGACGCTGCCGAAACAGCTAAATCCTCAGGTGTCTCAGCATGGGCTGCCATGGCCAACAGATCAGGAACGTGTCCCCGACGTTGAAACCGTTTGATGATATCAACGTACTGTTTTGTGCCATGCACATAACCAATGGCTTCTTCGATAATGGCAGATATCCCTTCACCTTTTATCACCTGGGGCTCTAAGCGGAGCACGAGTTCGGGAAGAATGACCGTTCGTTTTTCTTCTGGCAGCCGAAAGGTGGTAACTGAATGGAGAATCTGATTCTGGACAGAACGACGCTCCTGGAAATCAAGTGCTCGTACCAACGCAAGACTCTCCGAAGTGGTCGTTCTCGGATCTCCGATAAGTGTGCATAACCATTGTGGTGTCTGTGCAGAGCGACTCCGCCACACAATGTCCCTTCCAGCCTGTGATCCACACGCATCACCACACTGATTCTTCCAGGCCGCTAGGCGAGCATTCCATAAACCGGATTCACCAAAACCCGTTACAGCATCGGCTCCAATACCAAGTGCTTCGGTTTCCCAACGATCACCGGCGGTGTGATGAGAAGCCAATACAGCCCAGGCTTGATCTGCTCTTTTGCCAGAAATGCCGCGAAGGGCAATAGCGGCCTCACGCCGAACGGATGGTGATGAGTCATTCAGGACGTGTTCTACACACGAAACGATATCTCCGTGCGTCAAACGACACATTCGAATCGCCACACACCGCATGTCTGCGTGCTCGTGTTTAATCAGTCGGTCGACCATCTGCGTTGCTCTTCCTGGGAGCATTCCTATCGCCCAAGCAAGTCGGGCTTTCACACTGTGATTCGTTTCGCCTTGAAATGCCTTCTCAAGTGCAGTCGCTGCTTCTTCAGGTGACGCCGTTAGCTTTTCCAATGCTGTTGCACGGAGAGAAAGATTCGGACTGGCAAGCGATGCGACCAAGCCGCCAATGCTTGATAGATCAGGGTGAATGTTTGCAAGCGAAACGCCTTTCGGTGCGATCCGATAAATGCGACCTTTTTCAGTATCTCCCATGCCATGACCGCCCACGCCCGGGTCATGCCAGTCAGCAATAATCAAGGATCCATCTGGGGCGACACACACATCACTTGGTCGGAACCATTTATCAGCTGCACCATCAACCAACACCTCTACATCTGCTGCATACCCAGCACCATCTGGGGAAATGTGATATGCCCGGACTACATTCGGCCCAGCATCACAGTGAATCACTGATCCATGAAAACGCTCTGGGAGTAATGAGCCCTCGTAGACACAGATACCTGTTGGTGAACCATTACCAGTTTGCAAAAGATTAGGCACGACCCCCGGATCATTGAGGTGCCAATGCCTCTCTGGTGAATCTGGCTCCATATTCGTTCGAGGGGTTTGCCAACTGGCACCAGTTACCTCGTCTTTATATCCATAGTTCCCATATTCCATTACCCAGTTGATTCGAACGCCCCGATTTCCATCGTCGTCGTTATCGCTTTGCCACAATGTGCCAAAGGAATCAACCGTGACCTCATAATTATTCCGAAAATTGTGACCGAGGACCTCGAAATCAGTTCCGTCTGGCCGACAGCGAAACACCATCCCCTGCCGATAGGGATGACTATTATCAACAACAGTATTCCCAAATCGGTCTAGTACAGGCTTACCGTCACAATCATGCACAGCCTGCCCCGTATTGCCAAAGTTGAAATACCACCGTCCATCAGGCCCAACAACAAAAGCATGCACGGAGTGGTCATGTTGCGGGCGACCAATCTTTGTGAAAAGTGATTCCCGACGGTCGGCCTTCAAATCACCATCATCATCATAGAAAATAAAAACGTTTGGCGCACATGAAACGATGACCTTTCGTCCCGGCCCTTCACCAATAACACATATCCCTAATGCAGAATCAATATCGCGTCCTTGATGAAACACCGTTTGATGGTCAGCCTTACCATCACCAGTGGTATCCTCAAGCACAAGAATACGATCACCCTCAGGTCGGGTGTTCTTTTTCCCTCGATAGTTGACAACCTCACACACCCAAATTCGCCCATGGGCATCCACGTCAATATCCGACGGACTGGAAAGCAGCGGTTCAGATGCAACAAGCGTTGCCTCTAGGCCATCCGGCAGGACAAGCGGACTCGGGTCAGCTGCCTGCGCAGGCATAACATCCAAAGAAGATACGCATGCAAAAAAAGAGCAACCAATAACCCATCCAAGACGCTGAACGTATGTCATACAGGTCCTCATAAGTGCAGTAGTCTGATTCATCACCTCTATTTTGACAACAAACCGCATGGATTGCTACTGAAAAGAAATCTTTCAACACGTGATCGGGCCACTCCTGATGTTCGCCCTAATTCAATTGCACACGAATGTGGTCACAGGCATACGCGGATTCGTGGAACTGACGCTTGACCTCCATGTAGCGTCCACATACTGAAGCGATCAGCATCAAACACAAGGAGAGAGAGCGTTTTGCACATGACGCATGTCTATCTCCTGAACACATACTCAACGCGTCGTAGAGCAAAAGAGTGATCAATGCTTACCGAGACAATAGAGTGATGTCTCTGATCGCAGAATCAGACGATTTCCATCCACTGCATAAGACGCAAATGTTCGATCACCATCACCGAGTTCGTTTCGGCTCACTTCCCGATACGTCGTGCCAGCTTGTATGACAATTGCCTCTCCGTTTTCATTTTGAAAATAAATATTGCCAGCAGCAAGAAGCGGTGATGCAGAGAAATTTCCACCGAGTCGTTCACGCCAATGCTCATGACCTGTAAGACTATCCACACACGTGGCAACTCCTCGATCACTCACAAAATAGATTTCCTTGTTGTTCAAGAGAAGTGATGGCGTGTGTGGGGCTCCTTGTTCAAGTGTCCAAACACCATGACTATCCGTCACATTGCCCTGCCCTGTTGGACGAATCGCGTACAGGGTTGGTTTGTCATACCCGGAACATATATAGACAAGCCCACTCCCGAAGACAGGACGTGGGATCACCGAATAACCATCCGGGTAATCAAATCGCCACAGTTCGTTCCCAGTTTTCGGATTGTAGGAAAATACAGCATCACTCCCAGGACAAATCACTTGGTCTCTTTGGTCTCCGGATTGCGATGCCGGAAGCCACAGTGGTGTACCGAATGAAAAGCCCTTCTTCGGGTTTGTATCACGATCAGTCTTCCAAATCCGTTCACCAGTCACTGGATCAAGACCGACGACATACTGCACGTCCTTCCCATCACAACAAATAACGAGTACTCCGTCAGCCAACACTGGAGATCCTCCGTTGCCATGCTGCGGTTGATAGGGGAGCATGCACGTCCAAACGATATCACCTTCGAGAGACGTGCATGCTGTCCCGTGAGGCCCATAGTGAACAATAATGGTATTGTTGTAGAGGACAGGTGTTGGACTCGCATGTGAATTTTTTTTGTGCATCTGTACAGGCCCAGCCTGCTGAAACAGCACCTTTCGGAATACCAGGTGGCCATCCTGTGCACGAAAACAGAGCAACTCCAATGTATGTCCGTCACTGTTATCGTCTGCGGCAGCCTCGCTTGGCACGGCCGTTGTCACATAGATCCGTCCGTCTGATACGACAGGAGACGACCAGCCGAGCCCCGGAACTGGGACTTTCCAAATCACACCTTCAGTCTCAGACCAATGGATTGGCAATGTCTGTGCCTGAGCATGTCCATCACCATCCGGCCCGCGAAACTGGGGCCAGTCAGCGACACTGACACGACACAAGGATCCGCATGATGTGGCTACAGCGACCACACAAAGAAGGAACCGAACCATACTGTCTGCCTCACAAAGAAAAGAATGCCAAAGCAGTGCAGTGTATCACACCTGACACATTACAGTGTGATGATTGGAAAATCTTTCAACACTGACATCTGTCGTCATGCCATTGTTTAAATGGACTAACTCAATATGCACTGTCTCCGGCAATGCAATACCATCGGCTGTCAATACGATGGGATCACCGCGAGCACCCCTTATGGTACTTTACGCTGGTCAAGCCTTTCACCCGCCGGCATGCGAACGGGAATGTCTAATGCACCACGGGCTTGTAGCTCCTTGAATAAACGACTCCGCATATCTGCCGCCAATTCTTGATATGCAGGCACCTGAATAAGATTGTGTCGCTCATGTGGATCCGTCTCTAAATCATACAACGCATCGATATCCCAAATTCCATGGTGATAGATGAATTTATAGCGATCCGTACGAATGGCAAACAGCGTTGGCGTGGCAGGAAAATTCCATTCCCAGTGATATTCATACAGCATGTGCTTACGCCACTCAGGTGGCGTGCCCTCTTGCAACAGGAAGGACAAGCCACTCTCTCCGTCAAACACAATGTTCACTTCAGGCTCCACCATCATGGCATCAAGTATGGTTGGGGCAATATCAATGTTAAGCATCATGGAGTCAATGGATTTTCCTTCTTTAAGACCACCGGGAGGCCTCGCAAGAAGCGGCACACGCATAGATGTCTCATACGCATCACGTTTGTCGTAGAATCCGTGTTCACCAAGATGAAAACCATTGTCGCCCATATAGATGATAAGCGTATTGCGCAGAAGATCAGTTTCGCCCACTGCTTTCATAAGGCGACCGATGTTTTCATCTATGCCATACACACACGCCGCATACTGCCGGTAGAGAACGTCAAGATCTGGCACAGGATCTTTGTCAAACGGACCTGTTTCCATATGGTCGATACCATGGATGGAATACCGCCGTTGGCGAACCCAATTTGGTTGCGTGCGATAATTAACTTCTGTTCGAGCTCGCGTTTCAGGCCAGTCAATCTTCTGCTCGTCATATCTGTGTGTATTTCTTGAAGCTGGCTGAAAGGGGTAATGCACCGCTTTATATGAAAGGTACAAACAAAACCGCTGTGATCGGGCACTCTGTTCCCTCAGCCATGTAATGGCCACATCCGTCAGCACATCTGTGGTGTATCCCTCAAAAACATCTCGTGAACCGTTGATGTTGAGTGTGGGATTTTCATAGGTGCCTTGCCCACGAAAAGACGCCCAATAATCAAAACCCGGCCGAGGTGAGTCATCATCATGCCCCATATGCCACTTTCCCACGAATGCAGTCGCGATCCCTGCAGCCTGAAGATGCTGAGGGAAGAAGCGTGTTCCCTTCGGAACAGGACGTTGGTTGTCAACAACCTGGTGGCGATGCATGTATTGGCCTGTCAGGATAGATGCTCGACTCGGAGAGCACAGTGAGGTCGTCACGAACGCATTCACAAAGTGAACGCCCTCGTCAGCAAGTTTGTCCAGATTTGGTGTCTCAAGCCACGCAGGAGCCGCTTCGTGACAACCAAGAAAGTCATGCCGATGGTCATCAGCAAGAATGAAAATGACATTTTTTGCAAACGGATCTGTCACGTCAGATCCAATTTCAGAGGCAGTCGTCATACACCAAGGCGTACACAACACCATCCAGACAAAGAAATGTTTCATTCCCCTTTGCTCCAACTGCCCAACGAAGCCACCACTTGATTTAGAAGTGCGGAGGATACCCTCTCACCGTGGTGCTCTGCTAGAGCAAGGAACAGTTTATGACTTTTTTCTCATATCTTCTAACTCGAGGTGGTGAGAACCATCCATCGAGACTACCCGAGTCCAAACAAGTGGATCCAATACATGCACTACACGCTCAAGGACACCCAAATACATTTCACAAACTTTTGCTCGCTCACGGAGTGTACGATACGCATACATCCTCTCTGGACATGAAAGCCTACCATCACGGTTGCTGTCATGTTCAAGAACAGGCCCACAGCATGGCTCGTAAACCTTTTCATCTGGAAAACACTCATCAAGCAGAAGAGCATGTATTTCCCTAAGAACACTAGCAGACTGATGCACAAATATGCTTGAAGATGAATCACAGTATTGCTGCAGAACAAATGGAGCACATGCCACTATCACGATGGCCAATGAAGCGATGACATCCCATCGAGTCCGTATCATTCGTTCACTCCTTTGATCAGATTTGACAAACGACCAACGGATCACTTGTCATCACATTCACCAAACGACTCCGTCGCATGGCTACCGTTGGGCATCCAACCGGTCTGCTACGACATCCCATACACGAAGGCACACGTTGTCCAATGAGGGAGAGACGCAAGTTCTGCGCCAAAATATCACGCATACCATGGCGCGCCCTAAGGTCTCATAAATACCCGCATTCTTTCGATCACACTTCCCCCCAGACTTCCAATATTTTTCTCAGCATTGGTCGAGGTGCACAAAAACTGGATCGTGGCTGCCGAGGAATCAAGCATTGGCAGATTGCTTGTGCTGCGCACTTTCTCAACCCTCACACGTGGGATGTCCCGCGGCATTGAGCATTCTCGGTCATCGTTTGATAGACCCGATACCATAAAACACAACGCACGGCCCCATTACATCCCTCCACTCGCATTGATTTTGCACTTGCTTCTTTCCGTAAAGCCCCAATGCGTCGCAGTCATCCAACAACTCCAAACAAGTAAACCAGCCAGGCCAGAGCGTTTCCTCCAATTTTGAAAAAACTCGTTAGAATCACATAGCTGCCAGACACATCGTTCAGCGCCTCGCAGAATGGAGAGAATCGTATGCCACGCACAACAGGCCTTGCTTTTTTATCCCGTCTTCTCCTCAACACGGTCATCGTCTGCTTTTTGCAACTTCCACATGCACGCTCGAGTGAGTTTCAGGTGCACTGGAACGATCGGTATCTCACCATCGAAGGAGCATTTCCAGGCAACACACTCTCCATACATTACCTTGAAGCATATTGCCGGCCAGGCTCAACAACACAGGAATGGCATCACACAGTCATTCCCCACACGAGCAAACAGATCACTCATTCAAAATCGCCTGACCGAATAACTATTGAAGATACGCTAGCCGATGGCGTCATTGTCCAACATGTCGTACAAGCAGAGCACGATGGAATCTCATTTTTTATCACGGCCTCCAATCAGACAACAACACCGTCTGACGTTCACTGGGCGCAACCATGTATCCGACTCGATACCTTCACAGGGTGCTCTCCTGCTGAAGCACGAGCAGCTCTGCCTGCATATATTCAAAAATGCTTCCTTGCCATTGATAATACGTTGACATGGCTCCCAACGTCGCCATGGGCCACACATGCTCTATACACACCTGGCCAGGTCTATTGCCCAAAAGCGGTACCACGTGGAGATGTCAACCCGCGGCCACTCAGCCCTCTCGTACCATCCCATGGATTATGTGGATGCACCTCCAAAGACAATGAATGGATCATTGGCACTGTCTGGGAACCCTATCAGGAGATCTTTCAAGGTGTCGCCACATGTATGCATAATGATTTTCGAATTGGGGGGCTCAAGGCTGGCGAAACAAAAGAAATCCGAGGACGACTCTACATCCTCAAGGGTGATGAACATGCACTCCTTGCAGCATATCAACGTGATTTTCCACAACAGGCACATGGGCTGACCGCAGCGGGATCACAACCATCAACGAAAAAGAACACGTCCAGAAAACCTTCTTCGGAGAATGTCAACGTCTCACTAGATGAATCTCTCCAGATGCTGCATGCAGTTGAAAAAGAGGGCAAAGGCAACCCAGCTGCGACGAAGGCTTGGCGTATTATCGCTGCAGCACCCGTTTCTGAGTTGCCAACCATCTTACGTGCATTTGATAACGCAAGCCCACTGACAGCCAATTGGCTTCGGGCTGCAGTGGAATCAATAAACACTCACTCACTCACACTTCCTCTCGAAATGCTTGAGCGTTTTCTTCAAGACACCTCACATGACCCACGTGCTCGCCGCCTCGCATGGGAACTCATCCACGCTCGCCACAAAGAACGTGCTGAAATACTCATTCAAGAAATGCTCGATGACCCAAGCGTCGAACTCCGTTTTGAGGCCGTCTCACGACTTGTCTCACACGCTGCAGCACAACGTCAGGACGACCCCAAGTCGTCGGTTGAGACGCTTCGCACAGCATTAGCAAAAGCTCGCGATGTGAATCAAATCAAACGTATCACAACGCTGCTCAAAAACGATGGAATCACGGTGGATCTTCAAACTCAATTTGGTTTCCTTTCTCAGTGGAATGTCATTGGTCCATTTGATAACTCTGAACTCAAGGGATTTGGTGTTGTATATCCACCAGAAGATCAGACAGATCTCACTGCGTCATACAAGGGAAAGTTTGGAGACGTTCGCTGGAAAAAATATGTCACAGCGGACCCATACGGGATGGTGGATCTCAATAAGGCCTATCCTGGTCCTGACGATGGCCTCAAGGAAGTTGTGGCATACGCTGTTACTGAATTTAAGTCAAAAGGCACGCAGCCAGCCGAAGTACGACTCGGCTGCAAAAACGCCTGGAAGGTCTGGCATAATGGAACATTGGTATTTAGTCGTGATGAATACCATCGTGGCATGAGAATTGACCAATACCGGCTTCCCATTGAACTATCGGCTGGCACTAATATCTTTCTGATCAAACTGTGCCAGGATGGCCAGCAAAAGGATTGGACCAAGCAGTGGCAGTTTCAACTCCGTATCTGTGATGAAACTGGCAAAGCCATTCTTGCAACAGATCGTCCACCAACACCACTCAACGATGATGTTCTTCCTGAAGAGAATACCTCGGAGAATACAGACATATGATGACAAATCGACTCTCTCTTCTCTCTCTATCCGTCTCTATCTTGATGCACGCCTTCTTTGTGACCTCCAATGGGGATGCGCGTGACAACTGGCCAAACTTCCATGGTCCTACTGGAAGTGGAGCATCGCATTCACAGCGTACGCTTGGCACGTTATCTCCGGAATCCATCGCGTGGACAGCTCCCCTCCCGGGCCGTGGCCTGTCGGGACCAGTTGTTGATGGCGACAACGTTTTTCTGACTGCGAGCAGTGGCCCAGAACAAGACCGCCTCCATGTACTCTGCTTTGACACTCACACAGGGAAGAAGAATTGGGAACGGACCTTTCGAGCAACTGGCCGCACCATGTGTCATGAAAAGACCAGTGTTGCCACACCGACAGCATGTACCAACGGAAACAAGGTGTGTGTTCTATTTTCCTCGAATGATCTTTTCTGCCTTGATGTCTCGGGAAATCTGCTCTGGTTGCGGGGCATTACTCTGGACTATCCGAATGTGAGCAATAGTCTGGGCATGTCCAGTTCGCTCGTCATGATTGATGATACCGTCATTGCACAGGTTGAAAATGATAGCGAATCATACACACTCGGAGTTGACCTTGAGACTGGTCTTAATCGCTGGCGCATGAATCGACCCAAGGCAGCCAATTGGACAAGCCCCATTGATCTGGGAAATGGAACGGTTGGTCTTCAATCAAAAAACGGGCTTGATGCAGTTATTGCTTTGACCGGAAAAATCGCATGGCAGTACGAAGGCGGAGCAAGCACAATTCCGTCAAGTTGCCGTATGGGAACAACAGTATTTGTCCCATCGCACGGCATCACAGCGCTCGAGTACAGTTCGACCTCGCAGAGTGGCCCCGAGCAGCTATGGCAAACAAGCCGTTTATCCCCCGGAACTCCAAGCCCCGTAGCCACTGACAAGATGGTTCTCACCATCAGTAAGGGCAATGTTCTTACAGCGGGCGATGTCCGTGATGGGAAACGGCTCTGGCAGTCCCGACTCAAGGGACCTTTTAGCGCAACGCCTGTCATTCTTGGAAGTCTTGTGATTTGTGTGAATGAGGATGGATTGATACAAGTGATCGACATACAACAGGATGGCGAATTACTCACTACATTTGCCGTAGACGAACAGATTCTCGCCTCACCTGCCGCTGTAGACGATGGGCTGTACCTTCGAAGTGATGCAACACTCTGGAAGCTACATCTTCAAAAGTGACTAATCCGTCATAGCACATCTAGACGTTGTTCTAGCAGAAGCCGCGGTGCGATGGCTCTGGAGCTTTCATGAGCCACGAGGGTGCTTTGCGACCGCACATATGCCGCTTAGGTGAGTTCAAACATGGCTTCAATCTCCACCGCCATATTCGCTGGCAAGGAGGCAACACCAACAGCGCTGCGTACACTGATGCCGCGATCTTCACCCCAGACAGATCGAAATAATTCACTGCAGCCATTTATGACGGCTGGGTGATGAGGGAAATCGTCTGTTGCATTGACCATACCGAACACTTTGACAACCCGCTTAATGCGATCGAGACTTCCAAGATGACTCATCAATGTAGCCAAAATGGCAAGCCCCACTTGATGGGCTGCTTCTTTTCCCTGTTCTACATCGAGATCTCGACCAATCTTTCCTGTGATCAGTGATCCATCCGCTAGCAGTGGACCATGACCGGATACATAGGCGTGCCCATGATGAATAAGACAGGGCTGATACAGTCCTGCAGGCTTTGCAGCTGGTGGAAGATCGAGAGAGAGCGATGCAAATGCTTTATCCGCTGACATGAAAAATAGTCCTCCGGCCCATACGAATCCTCATACCTTTTTGAATAGATGATACCCTTTGAAAACAGCGCTTGCTATTGACTTCTGTTATCCCACAGACAGACTTTCACCATCCCTTTATTCTGTTCCATTGACAGTGCAAACTTGTGAAACAATATAGTGTGGCACAACTTGACGAACTAGATGGGCTTTCCTGTCCATGTGGAGAAACACGAAGGGCGTTTACCCAACTCGCAGATGCCCCTGCATCCATTCACCTCGTGACGATCAGCGCCGACAGTCGGCTGCATTATCATAAAACCATGAGTGAGATTTACCTCATTCTTGATGGAGAGGGCCACATGGAGGTAGATGATGACGTCATTCCTCTCCGCCCAATGACAGCAGTACTGATTCGGCCGGGCTGTCGTCATCGAGCGGTTGGCAACCTTCGCCTTGTGAATGTGCCGATACCTGCATTCAACCCAGACGATGAATGGTTTGACTAAAATCTCACGCAACACTTCTGAATGCATAGACACCTTGAGAACACAATATGACATGGATGGACTGGTACCAGAGCCTCAGCAAACCAGACTGGACACCGGCACCTTCGACGATTGGGCTGATCTGGCAGATTCTTTACCCACTCATTGCCATCACGTTTAGCTTTGTCTTCTATCAGGCGCTTCGCGGCACACTTCCATTCCGGACTGCACTCCCCTTTATAATCAATCTCCTTGCAAATGCTCTGTTTCCGATGTTCCTGTTTTCTTTTCGGAGTCTTGCTCTCGCAAGCATCGATATCGTCGTTGTGTTGTCTTCTCTCGTCTGGATGATTATTGCCATTTGGGCGTATCATAAGTGGGTTGCATTGCTTCAGGCGCCGTATCTTATATGGGTCACCATCGCTACAGTTCTTCAGATTTTGATCACATGGATGAATACCTAAACATGTTGCGCAACCCAAAACACAACTCGTTGCTCTCAACTGCGATGGTCTGGCTTGCTTTCACCGTAGTCTTTCTCATGAAACCAATGCTCCAGGCCGACGAAGCACCACACACTGGCATGGGACAACTGGGTGCACCAGTCGTACTGGAGCCAGGTGACACCAAGGAGTCGTTTTATTCGAAACTTCAAAAAACGCCTGACGCCAAACTGTACCTCACGGCTAATGAGTCATTCTTTCCATATCTCGGACTCGTTGCATCTGGTGAAGGACGCACGGCAGATATACAGAATCTCAACAGCGGCAAATCGTTTGCGTATATTGAAAAATGGGGCACGGGTGATGCTGCTGAATGGATCTGGCATGCTGCGTATCCGGGCCGCATAGATGTACGGGTATGGATGTCGGCACCGCGTGGGGGAAGCACATTTTCCTTAACGTCAGGAGGACAGCATGAGCGATTTTCCATTCCACCAAGCTCATCACCAAAACGCGTTCATTCATTCTCATTTCAGATCCAAGAAGCTGGGCTTCAACATCTTCGACTGACCTGTGATACAGCGACTGCAAATACACGTCTTCACTGGATTGAGCTATCGGGTGACAGCATCAAGGACGCTGGTGTACTGAGAAAAAGGTGGCGACCGGCAGCAGCTCATACACGTCTTTCAAGTTCACGAGCCACTCAACCGATACGCATGTGGGTCATGGAAATGGATGCCGTGCCTGGTGAACTTGGATTCTACGCCCCGATCACAACCCCATTTGGATATTACGGACCAACATGGAAGGCCGACGGCACGGTCAATGCCAGTTTCAATTTTTCTTTGTGGTCATACGGCCGCAACCAATCACAACCGCCCATCGAACATCTCTCTCATTTACTTGCTGTTGGAAATCGCAATGCTGTTTTTGGTGGATTTGACCATGAAGGAACGGGGGTCAAAATTCGCAAGTGGGATCCACTGGCTGGCCATCAGGGACAACGTCAGGTTTTCGCCCTGCGGGTTGTTTCCTCCAAAATGTATGACACGTTTTACAGCTATTTCTATCTTGAAGACGAGGATCAATGGCGGCTCTTCGGGATCGGGAATAAATACAACAAGGGAAAACCTCTGAAATCGCTGTGGTCTGGCAGTTTTGTAGAGGTTCCAGGCCCCCCGCATATTCAGCGCACTGGAATCTATACACGGGAAATGCGTTATCGTGGATGGGTTATGCAGGAGGATGGACAGTGGTATCAGATTGACCAGATGTCCTCTGGTGATGTTGACCGAGAAACACAGCTCACCCATACCGCTCGTGGTGAGACAGATGACGGACGATTTTTTCTTCGCACCGGAGGTCTTGGGTTTTACAAGCCTTCGGAACAATCGGTCATTCGCGCGTCATTCCCCAGACCAGAACCACTTCCTGCATTTCTCACGCCCCGCCATATTCAGACACTGCAGTCGTGTCCGTCGGAGGTTTCTCTACTCGCTGCAATCAAGACATCCGACACACTAACTCTCCGATACAAGATCAGGGGAATTGGCAAGGAACCGAGGCTCAAACTCTTCTGGGGCAACATGAACGCCTTAACCTTTGCTGATCGGTGGCAACATTCACTGATTCTTCCCGAACCACACGAGGGGGACAATAGCGTTACGCTCGACGATGATTTTAGATCACACACTCCCTTTTTCAGAATTCTCCTCATCAATGATGATGGTCAGTTTTGGTCACACCAGACACTGCAAGCCAAGTAAGGCACGAGTAGATCACCTGGCGATTTGAGCGAATTATCACTCTTGTGCGACGGCTCGCACACGTAACTCACAGATGACTACGCAAGTACATCTCTCACGACTTCTCCATGCACATTCGTCAGACGACGCTGGATACCGTTATGGTAGAAGGTAAGTTTTTCATGATCAATTCCAAACAGATGGAGTACTGTGGCGTGAAAGTCATGCCACGGAATTGGACGATCAACAGCCTTCCAGCCGATGTCGTCAGTACTACCGAACGCTATACCGGGCTTGAGGCCAGCTCCGGCCATCCAACAAGTGAATCCGTAACGGTTATGATCACGTCCTGGCCCAACCTGATCGGCAGCTGACTGGGCAAACGGGGTCCGACCAAACTCAGTTGTAAATAATACGAGCGTATCTTGGAGCATGCCGCGTTGCTTGAGATCACTCAATAATGCCGCAACCGGTTGGTCAATACGACCGGCTTCAAGCGTGTGATTCTCTTTGACATTTTCATGCGCATCCCAACTGGCGCGGGGGTTCCCAGCAACGGGACCACCAGAAAACAATTGCACGAACCGAACACCCTTCTCAAGAAGTCGGCGCCCGAGCAGGCAGCGGCGCCCCATATCCGCCGTTTGTTTCTGGTGGATCCCATACAACTTTTGTATTGATGGAGTTTCGTCTGCAAAACTGCTGACCTCAGGAATTGATGTCTGCATCCGTGCCGCCAGTTCATAGCTTTTCAGCCTGGCGGAGAGCGCATCATCCAGCCCAGTGCGATGAAGGTGCTGCTGGTTCACCGCCTGAATAAACTCGCGCGTCGCTGCATCGTCATCCGGCGTAAGCATTGCAGGTGGAAACAAATCCCGCACCGGTTGTTGGCCACCGTGTAGAACAACACCTTGATGGCTTGACGGCAGGAAAGCGCTACTCCACGTCGACGCACCAGTATTTGGGGCGCCACGCTCATCGTTGAGAACCACGTAGGCTGGAAGCGATTCGTTTTCAAGACCCATCCCGTACGAAATCCAGCTTCCCATGGAAGGAAAACCGTTGAACTCAAAGCCACTGTTGGCCAGAAACAAGGCGGGCGTATGGTTGGCTGATTTTGATTCCATACTCCTTAACACAGTCAAATCATCTGCCAAGGTGGCAAGATGTGGAAATAGATCTGAAATCATCAGGCCACTCTCACCCCGTGGTTGGAAACTCCAATCTTCACCACGCAACAGCCCCACTTTTCCAAAAAAGATATCCGGCTGTTCTTCGGTTTGCAGAGACTTACCGTGCATCCTCTTCAGTTCCGGCTTGTGATCAAAAGAATCGATGTGACTCAAGCCACCAACCAAACAGATATGAATCGCTCGCTTTGCCTTCGCTATGAGCGATGATGAACCATCTGTAGCGGACAACGTCTCGGAAGAAAGCAATGCGGCCAACGCAGTGGCACCTAGGCCATTCATTCCCCAATGGAAGAAGTCGCGGCGATCAAGAACTTGTGTGTCCTGCATGGATTGTCCCCCTGCTATTCGATAGCGACAAATTCGTTGATGTTGAACAAACCACGACACAGTGCCGACAGTCCATGTTCCCTTATCAGAGACTCGGAGAGTCTTCGTTCCGAATCGGTCGGATGGCGGGCAATTGCCAGTTGCCACGCACGATCAACCTGCTGCGTTCCATTGTCGCCAACATCGGCGATCACTCGCTGCGCAAAGTAGTCAGCCATTCGTATCACCAGTGGATTGTTCATCAAACTCAACGACTGGAGCGGCGTTGTGGTGACGGATCGCCGAGGGGCCGCCGAAGCAGGATCAGGACAGTCGAATGTATCGAGCAAGGCACTACGACCGCCGCGAGGATTGAAACGATAGACCGTTCGCCGAAAGAAATCCGGACCATCGACGTCGATCGGTTCATAATACGTCGTACCACTGTTAAGGGTGACCGACACATCTTTGAAACTGGGACCACCCAATCTATCGTTCAACTGACCTGAGACATAAAGGATCGCATCGCGTAACGATTCGGCTTCAAGACGCCGCACGTTGCCCCTCCACAAGAACCGGTTGGCAGCATCTGTATCAACCGCGTGCTGCCAGTCAGTTTTCGAACGCCCCTGTACTGCCTGCTGATACGTGCTGGAGCGAACGATCAAGCGATGCAGCCATTTGAGACGCAAACCATTTTGCCGAAACTGTTTCGCAAGATAGTCAAGCAAGTCTGGATGACTCGGTCGCCCGCCGTTAAAGCCAAAGTCCCCGGGCGTATCAACAATGCCTGTCCCAAAGTGATAGTGCCAAATGCGATTGACAATCACCCGGGCAAAAAGGGGATTCTTATCATTTGTGATCCACTCCGACAGTTTGCGGCGACGCTCTACTTCAGGCGCATCAGGAGCCAAACCGAAGTCAGCAGAAAGCCCATCAATAGCAGCTGTTGCTGCGGGAGAAACGACTTCACCAGCATTATCAGGATCGCCTCGTAACAAGACGTTTGTGACCTCTCCCTGACGGGTCACAAGCGTGTAGATTTTTTCCACTGCATTCCCGGCGTGCCTGTCCCGTTGTTTTGTGAGTTCTGCGATCTGATCATTGAGCGTTGTCCGCCGCGCACGTTGTTCTACGTCAAGTGCTGCAATCAGTTCTGACTCAGAAATTGACTCAGCATTGGTAGCATTTGCCGCGATCTCATCTGGCGTAAGCACTCGATCATACAGTGCGGCCTGGTGGATCTTGCCCTTTAGAAAATGGTTGCCCCCAGCAGGCTTATGCCGAAGCCCAAAAAGAATCTCAGTTTCACCAGCCTTATAGTGCTGGAGGTGCGACTTTCCAATCGCATGCCCATACAAATCTCCGTCTCGGTAACAGATGATCCTTCCGTCTTTCTGATAGACAATCGCGATATGGATCGGTCGTCTGACAGCGTCTTTTTCCTCAGCCCCACCAAAAGAATCCGTGCGAATAAAATTATTGCTTCCGGTCATCCATCGCTTTGGCTCCCGTTCACCAAAAACAATCGCGTCAAACGTATCACCGTTTTTGCTTTCAACCGATATTGCTGCACCACCTCGCTGGTTGATCGTCTCAAGTTGAACCCATACCTCTAGCGTCTTCTCGGAAAGATTTTTAATAAGGGGAATCGTCTCTACAAAGCTCTTACCGTCAAGAACCAATGCACCATTTTCAACATACGCATTTCCATGGGCAGTGCCGTGCAGAGTCCCGATAGAGTCTTTGAGATCTCCATTGAATTCCCATCGAGCCATCGCCTGCGGTGGGGCGGATGCGTTTGGCTCATTCTTTCCTTGCGAGGCAATGACTCTGTCGCGTGCGGCATTATCGATCATCGCACGTTCTTTTCGCACGTCTGCAAGTTGTTCATCAAAAGTTGCCACAATGGCCTGTATCTTTGGAACTGGAAGTTTTTGGTTACCAAAGCCGAGGCCTGAAATTGCCGAGGCCAGTTGGTAATACTCAGTCTGACTGACTGGATCAAATTTATGATCATGGCATCGTGCACAATTGATTGTCAGTCCCACAAATGCCTGCCCAACTGTGGCAAGCACCTCTTCAATCTCATCCTGCCGCGCCAGTTGCTTCATGCGCTTACTTCCGCCGACTGTTGTGTTATGCACGCCGGCGACCCAGAAGCCTGTTGCCGCTGCACCATCGACTCCACCAACAAAGTCATCACCCACAAGTTGCATGCGGACAAACTCGTTGTATGGCATGTCGTTGTTGAACGCATCAATGACCCAGTCACGATAGTGCCACGCGTTTTCTCGCTGAAAATTCCGTTCAAATCCATCACTTTCACCAACCCGCCCCACATCCAGCCAGTGACGCCCCCACCGCTCACCGTAGTGCTTTGACTCCAACAGATCGTCTACAACCTGCTCATAAGCTGCTTCTGATGGATTGTCCACAAATGCAGC
>MDSZ01113655.1_pt1 | contig 20382 bp, 18 predicted proteins | sample 811201 | NCBI WGS metagenome assembly MDSZ01 (sample SAMN05326647, study PRJNA326480) | marine metagenome | isolation source: seawater | place: Indian Ocean: North | collected 2010 | reverse complement strand
TATATGATTTTTAAAATGCCATGGTAAAACTAGAAGATAGTCGGGTTTTTTTTTTTTAAAATCTGCATCATTAATAATTTTGATTTTTGAACCGGGCGTTACTCGATTTCTTTTATAAGGATTCACATCCACAATATAAGGTATAGATTTGCTGTTTAAGCCACAAAATTGTAAAATTACATTTCCTTTTGTAGACGCTCCATAACCAGCTACATTTTTTTTCATGTCCTTTAAGTTCATAATTAGATCTTTAAGAAGTTTTTTATGTTTAAATACTTTGTTCTTGAAATCAATCAATGTTTCAATTTTATTAAATTTATATAATTCCTCTTTTTTCAAAAGCCAATCAACTAGCCTACTTTCCTGAAATTTTTTGGATTTTTTTTTTGCTACAGTAATTGCAAAACTTCCACCATTAATATCATTTAATTCAATTTCTATAATTTTAAAATTTGATTTATCTAAAATATACTTCAAAGACTTAAGTGAATAGTATTCTAAGTGTTCATGACAAATAGTATCATAAGAAATATTTTTTATCATACTTGGCATATAACTTTGTTCAAAATGCCAAATACCATCTTGATCTAACGATTCATAAATCTCTCGAGCAAATGAAATAGGATTTTCTAAATCATAAAACATAGCTATCGACGTAATAGCTTTCGCCTTCTTTTCAATTAGGTTTTTTTTAATTACCTCTGATGAAAAAAAATCAGGAATAATTATTGTTTTTTTTTTATAAAATTTTTTAAATTTTTTAATAGTTGGATCAATTCCAACGGTTTTACAAGTATTAAGAAAAAAGGACAAAAAGGTACCATCATTACTCCCTATATCAATAAATAAATCTGATTTTGAAAAGTTGGCTAATTTTTTTATTTTTTCAGATTTATTTTTTAAATGATTTACCATTGATTGATTTAATGACGACATATAGCCATAGTTAGATCCATACATTTCAAAACGATTAAAATTCTCTGATAATTGTAATAAAGAACAATTATTGCAAAAAATCAGAGATAAGTTTCCTAATGAAACTTTTTGACTTTTATTTTTAAGAAAAATACCAGTTAAATATTGATTACCCAGATCCAAACACTTTACAAGGCTAGTGCTTTCACAGGATCTACATTTATTTATTTTCATTTTAATGTATATAAAATATATTTAACAAAAAACTCAACATAAGCAAATTAAATTGAAAAAAGTTTTAATTACTGGAGCGTTAGGTCAAAATGGAAAGATCTTGTCCTATATATATCTAAAAAAAAAGTTTAAGGTTTATGGTTTAATTAAAAAAAATAAAAAAAAAAAGATTAAGAATATTAATTATATTATTGAAAACCTAAAAAATAAAAAAAAAATTGTAAAAATTTTGAGTAGAATCAAGCCTCATATAATTATACACTTGGCAAGTATTAACAAAACGTATCTGGAAAGATCAAAGAATGATAAATATTATAATAACTACTACATTAATTTAAAAATTACTAAAAACTTAGTGGATGCAATTAATCAAATTAATTTAAAACCAAAATTCATTTTTGCTGGATCATCTTTAATGTTTAATGATTCAAAAAAAAAAGTTGTCTCTGAAAAGGATCATTTTAAATCAAAAGATTATTATTCAAAGTATAAAATCGATGCTTATAGATATATAAAAAAAAATTCTAAAAATAGTTTTTTTGCTACTACAGTAATTTTATTTAATCATGACTCTGTTTATAGAGATCCAAGTTTTCTTATACCAAAGCTAATATGTGCTTTTAAAAAAAAGAATATAAATTTTATAAAAAAAATCTACGCACTAAATATAAGTGGAGATTTTTCTCATGCTGAAGATATATGTAAAGGTATTTATAAAATATCTATTTTAAATAAAAAAATAGAAAAAATAATTTTATCCTCAGGAAAAAGATTTTATTTGAATAGTATAATTAATTTTTTAGAAAAGAAATTTAATTTTTTAATCGATAAAAATAATATATCAAATAAAAAGAAAAATTTTAAAACTATTGGTTCCAATTACTTGGCAAAAAAAATATTGAATTATCAACAAAGAAAAACGCCTATTGATGTTTGCAAAGAAATATTAAATGCTTAATTTTAATATTAATTTTTTTTTAAAGTTTTAGAAGTTCTATTTTTTTATTAGATAAGATTTGCCTGTTAATCCGCACGTTTGAATATTTTTAACATTTTCACCAAAATATTCATTTATGGCTTTAACAGCCCCTGGAAAAGCCCATTCTTGATTTAAATATTCATCAAATGCAATTATGCCGTTGTTCACAACCTTGGGATAGAAAAACTCTAAAGAATCTTTATAACTTTGATATAAATCACAATCTAGATGTAATAAACAAATATCTCCAATATCATTTGTTTTTTTAAAAGATTCATTAAAAAAGCCTTTAATAAAATTAATGTTTTTAAAATCGTCTTCTTTAAATCCTATTTTTTTTAAGTTATTTTTAACAAAGTTCTCATCCGTATGACCCCAGTCACCTTTTTTTGCTTTTCTTATTGATAAATCTTCTTTAGATGGTGATGGAAAGCCTTCGAAAGAGTCAAAACCATAATATTTTTTATCAATTAATTTCTCTTTTGTTATAATATTAAATAGCAAGAAAGAAAGATGAAAACCATTTCCTACACCGCACTCTACAATATCGCCTTTTAGAGAGTTCTTTATAATATGTGAAAAATGCATATTCCAATAATCTAAAAATTTAAATTTATCTAAATTATTTATGGTAGTTACTGAGAGTGTTTGAGCTTTTTTAATCTTAGAGTTTAAATATAATTTTTTATAAAACTTATAGATGGTTTTATTAAAAAATTTATTATCTAAATGCTTTAAATATTTAAAATTCATTTTTTTATACTTACCATGTGATAAAATTTAAAAAGTTTTTCATGAATTTTAAATTTAGATATTATTTTATCTCTATCTCTAAACAAATAGTTTTTAAAAAAATCTTTTGATAATAAATATTTTTTATTATTTTTTCTTAAACTTTCTTCTTGCTCAAAGTTGTGTAGGCTATCTGGAGTAAGGTATAAAAATCTTAAAACCAACCTATGCTTTGTCTTGCAGTGACCACCTTTGTGATAATTTCTAAAAGTATCAATAAAAAGTCCAGTTCCAGGGTCTCCCTCTAACTTTAGTAAATTATTATTTTTATTATTATTAATAAAGTAGTTGAAATCTTTATCCAAAATTTTTCCCCTTTCTCCAGTAAGGCCAGAATCAATTTCCTTTTTAATTCTATAAAATATATTTAAAGGATCTTTTTCCTTTAGAGTTATAAATGGCCCGTTGTTTTCGTCTACTTTGCTTAAGGCTAGAAATAAATTAAAACTTTTATATCCAAGATCATCTCTATGCCAAAGCTGAGCTGACCTTGGTTGATTCCCTGATGGAATATTTAAATTTATTTCAATCTGAGTTAGTATGGGAAAAACACCTAAATAATTGCAGGCAGTTTTAATCATAAAATCTGAAGTAGCAAATTCAACAATCTCTCTTTTTAAATCCTCATTCATATAATCCCAAATATCAAGAAGATATGGACTAACTGCTTGAGCCTGATTCACTCCACGCTTCTTTTCTTGTTTATACTCGTCGCTTTTAATATAATTAATTTTTTCATCGATAAACTCTGAACTAAGTTGACTATTTATTTTTTTGGTAAGCAGTTTTAGTTCGCTATTATCTTTAACTAACTTCTTTGAAGAACTTTCAAATCTAATATATTCAGAATTTGTTTTTTTAATACAAAATATAATTTTATAAATTTTGCCTTTAAAATTAATAATATATTCCCAAAAAAAACTATATATTGGAATGAAGATGTATTTTAAAAAAAACAAGTAGATTTTGGTATTTTTAATTTTTTTCATTTATAAATTTATAAAAGTATTTCTTATTTAAACCATGTTGGTAATTTAACCCAACATTGTAGCCTAAGTCATAAAGGAAATCATAATTAGTTTTTATTTTCTTTTTGACACGATTAGATACTAAATCAAATAAATTTTTTGGATCACTTCTAAAAATGTGTATGCATCCTGTGTCTTCAGTAAAATTAACAACATTTTGTAACAAAAAAATAATTCTTTTTGGAAGAATTGTTTGACCTTTGCTAAGTAAGAAATGATTTTTGTTATGAGATAATAATAATTTTTTATATTCGCTTAAGTTTTTTGGTTTAAATACTAAATTTTTATTAAACTTAATTAATCCTACATTTGAAATTACTATAGGTTTTATGCCTAAACATGCGGCCTCAAGGTGAGAGCTACCAGAATATGTCACAATTCTTTTAGATATTTTAAACTGCTTCATATTCGATCTACTATTTTCCTCAAAGAAAATATTTTGCGGTTTTTTACCATCAAAAACATCATTAAATATATCGTTAATTATTTTTTTTTGATTTTCACCCCATCTGTCTGCGGAAGGATGTTTTCTTAATATCCAAGTTTCCTTTGAATCCTTAACAATTTTTAAAGTCTCCACAACCCAAGAGTAATAGTCTGGAAATATTCTTTTGATATCTATATCATCAAAAGATGAATCTTTAAAAATATGTAACATTATCACATTAATATTTGTAGACTTATATTTCTTTTTTTTAGATTTTATTTTTGCAGCGAAATTTACTTCCTCATTTTTTGAAAAGCCATTTTGTAAATTTTTCCAATACTTCTCAATTTTTTTTTTCGAAATAATTTTTATACTTTTTTTATAAATTTTTTTGTCTAAAAATTTACTATCTCTGTCAAAATTTTTTTCTTGCTTTATTATAATTTGACCATTGAAACGATAAGTTTTTATATTGATTGATCTTAGTAAAGCAAATAAAAATCTTTCCGAATAGACTAAGTGACAAAGGAAAGCATAATTTACATTATTTGATTTAAGAATTTTAAAATCTAAAAATTTTTTTGATATTTGCAGACATGACTTAATCCTTGACTTAAATTCGACTCTATCAAGTTCATTATTATTATTAATTATTCCAGCATCCCAAAAACTATGTAAAATTTGTTTTGGAATCCACTTAATTTTTTTATTTAGTAAATAACTTTTTTTAAAAAAGAAACTTAAAAAGAAAAAAATTAAGAAAAAAATTCCTATAAATAAAAATTTTAAAAAACTTATTTTATTAATGCTTATTTTTTCAAGATGTTTAATTTTATACTTAGATTTCAAACTTTTATAAAAAACATTTGAATTAAAATCGATGCTTGTATCTTTTTCAAAAATAATTGTTTGAATATTTTGTCTTTTGCAAAACCCATCGATTATTGGAAGTAAGCTTAAAACTAAAAGTGGTCTCATGCCACCGCCTACATAAAGTGTATTATTTTTCATGATAATTTAAAACTTTATCAAAATTTGGGCTTATTATTTATTAAAAATTTTTTTTGCTAATTTTAAATCTTCTAACTTATTTATATCTATATTGTATTTTGGATTATCATAAACTACACATGTAACATTTTTGCCTATTCTTTCACCTTTTCTTAAACAATAAGATTTTGTTGCTAAGGCGACGCCGGTGTCTTCTCTCAATATAGGTTTTTTAACCTGTCTAGGTTTTTTTCTATCACTAAAATTAGATAATCTTACTAGTCCTCCTTTTTCTTTAAATAACCAGTAATTTTTGTGCTGAGAATATGCTGCAAAACAACTATCAAATTTTGAGTTAAAAATTTTTTTAAAACATTCATCAAGGATATTTTTTGGTCTTAAAGGTTCTGTTACTTGAACGTATCCTGAGTATTTTGATTTACCAAATTTTTTTTCGAATATTTCGATAGAGTGTTTAAGGACATCCTCACTTGACACATAGTCGCCTGAAAGTTTTTTTGGTCTTTTGATTACAAAACATTTTTTAAGTTTTGCTTTTTTTAATATTAAATTATCATCGCTACTTACAACAACATTTGTTACATATTTTGATTTTTTGACGTAATCAACAGTTATATCAAATAAAGTTTTATTTCCAATTTTAAGCCTATTTTTATTTTTAAGCCCTTTAGAATTTCTTCTACAAAGAATAAAACAAGGTATTTTCATTGGTATTCTATATTGGAACTTTCGCTTGAAAATAAAATTCCTTTTCTCAGATAGTCGGGATCAAAGATTATACCCTTAGACAAGTTTAGAACGAATATTGAAGGTTTATTTTTATGTTTATTCAGTTCTATATTTTTTATAACATTGTTGTCATTAAATTTTAGAATAAAATTTTCTTTAAGATGATCTGCATAAGTAAGAGATTCATAATTATTAAAAATAGCTTTATTTATTATTTTTTTTAACTTAAAAAAATTAATTTTATCTTCAATTTTAAGATAAATGTTGTAATTAATATCCTTCCATAGATTAAAATGTTTTTTATATACTTTAATTAATTTTTTTTCTAATGTGCCGTCATATTTTAAAAATGATATTTGGTCACTTCTTTTTAAATTAAAATCCGATAGAACTATAACTTTCTTAATATTTATTTTTCTAATAAATCTATTTTTTAAAATTTTATTAATTTTTTTTCTTAAATAATTTTTTTTATTTAATCCCTTGCCATCCAAAATAAGACATATGTTATGATATTTTAGTTTTAAAAAATCACACTTATTCCAAAAATTACGGTATTTTTTCTCAACTATTTTGTATGTTGTCTCTGCTCTTCTAGATCTTGTTTCGTGTTGATGTATGCCATGAATGTGAAAAACAGTAGATTTTCCAGTATAGGCAATTTTATAACCTTTATTGCAAATTTTATTTGCCCAAATTTTGTCTTCTATATTTGTAATCTTAGAATTAAATTTATTTTTTTTTAAAATTTTTGCTCTAAAAAATGAATTTGCATTATTTAGGTAAGGATCTCTTCTATAAACAATTTCCTCGTTTTTAAATATTATATCAAGGTCAATTAAATTTTGATAACTAGTGCCTGGCAATGGCAATTGTTTACCGAATGCAGCGACTATATCATAATTTTTCCTAAAATATTCCAAGTATTCAGATAACCAATAATTATTTAAAGGTATGCAATGAGATGATAAAATGGCAATATATTTTCCATCACATTTTTGAACTGCTTTGTTGAGTACATCTCCTGGAAGATATTTTTTTATCTTTATAATTTTTTTTACTTTATACTTCTTAAGTACTGAGAGAGTATTGTCACTACTTAAATTATCGCAAAAAATGATTTCAAAATTTTGATGTGTTTGTTTATCAAGTTCTTTAAGTAAAATTTTGAGCCATCGTGACTCATTTTTTCCTCTTATAATTATAGAAATTAAATCTTTATATTTTTTGACCATCTCGACCTATAATTTTTATAAATATCTGTTTCACATCTTTGAATCCCTAATCCATGTTTTTTATTAAATTCTTTATATAAATTTCTTAAATTATTTAACTTAGAAAACTGTTTTTGATTTAAAGCAAATTTATTGTCTCGCCCTGGCAACTTATTATTTATTGTAAAATGTTTTTCAATAATTTCTGCGTTATTAAAAAGAGCATATGCTGCGTCCTCTATGCCTTGATAATGTCCTGAATATCCTACCGAACCAAAGTTTTTTTTAAGATAATCAAATTTTTCAAAATTACAATTTTCAGATTTGAGAGGATAGCTACTAACACAGTGTAATAAACATGTTTTTTTAGAATAGCTTTTTTTTGTTTTCACGAATTTAATTAATTTATTTAGCTCATTTTTTTTCATACAACCTGCAGATACGATAACTTTTTTAAAGTTTTTTAAAGCAAATTCTATTAATTTAATATTATAAGATTCATGAGATGGTATCTTTACCCAGCTATCTTTGGTTGCTTTTAAAATTTTTAACCCATCAATATTAAAAGCTGATGCAAAACATTTGATAGAAACTTTATTTGAATATTTTTTTAAATATAAATATTTTTCTTTATCTAGATAAGCTTTTTCGTATATTTTTCTTCTTCCATCTTTATCCCAGGGACCATTTTTTAAATTTGATGGATCCCAAATTTGAAATTTGACTGCATCAGCCCCAGATTTTTTTGCTGCAGCTATCATTTTTTTTGCAAGTTTTAAATTACCCAGAAAATTCCAACCAATTTCAGCTACAAGTATTGTCATAATCAAAATTTTAAAAATATATTATAGATTAATTTATAACTAATTTGATTCAGGTTTAATCATTCCTCTTATGTGATCACATCCATTGCAAGCATCAATAAGATAAGCTTTTTTGCTTTCGTGAAGTTTTCTAGCTTCTTCCAATTTTTTACCTTCCCAAATTTCAGTTAAATTTGGTTTTTCGTCATTGTAATTGCCGAGAGTTAATCTTTTTCCAGCATCTCTACAACAAGCAGTAATTTCTCCTCCGACATTCACTGTCATTCTTTGCCATAAGGCAGGACAAGCATAAGATTTATTTTGTTTTCTTTCTTTTGTATATCTATCAACTTTATCAAGACCATCTTGATTTCTATAGTCCGTGTATGTAATTTCGTCGGTAAATGGTCCCCAGAATTTTTCAAAATTTTCTGCTTCATGATCATTTTCTTTCATTCTAACCATGCTGACTCTAATTATAGGTTTCTTAGCTTTCATTTTTTCCCTAGTTTTGTAAAAAATCTTTACTTTTTCTACTGTTTCCTCGAATTTGGCATTTACTCTAATTTTCTCATAAATTTCTTTTGAGATAGAATCTAAAGAAAAAATAATCCTATCTAAACCAGAATTTACAACATCTTCCGCAAGTTTTTCATCCATAACTGTACCATTAGTATGAAGCATAACGTCTAAGACTCCTTTTGATTTTGCATAAGTAATCATTTTGACTAAATTTTTATTATAAAATGACTCTCCAAAATTATTTAAATTTATTGCTTTAAGTCCTTTTGGCGCTCCTTCATCAATTATTTTTTTAAAAGTATCAAGTTTCATCATTCTATTTTCCCACTTGCCTAACTCAACACGATGAGTTCGAGGACACATTGGACATGCCAAATTACAATATGATGTAACTTCAATATCTAGATGAAGTGGAAACTCTGTTTTTATATGTTGAACAGCTGTATCTCTCCATAGTTTTCTGTATTCTTTGTATTCTGGTAAATTTCTATAACTTGCACTAACATTTTTTTTTACAACATTATAATGAGCATATAGTTGATTTAGCTCATCATCATTTTCTTCATTATAGTTATCTGCAAATTTTGTTTGATCTTTCATTTTTTTTCTTCAATTAGCTTTTATAACATTTAAAGCATTGTCCACAAGGTAAATTTAATTATTAGGTTGATATATCATAACTAACTAATTTTTTATTTTCTAATTTATAAACAAAATCAAAATTTTTAGTTAATTGTTCTGAATGTGTTATGAAAATAATAGTTATATCCTTCAGGTTAGATAATTTTTTAATTATTTCATTTTCTGTTTTTTTATCTAATGAGTTTGTAGATTCGTCAAAAATTAGAAGCTTTCTACCACTATAAAGTGCTCTGGCTATTCCAATTTTTTGTCTTTGGCCTCCTGAAACATTTCCACCAAATTCACCAACTGAAAATAATTCTTTTTCTTTTTTTCCATTAATTAAATTTTCAAGTTCAACAAATTTTATTATTTCCTTAAATTTGATATCATCGATTGCTTCATCGTCGGATTTAAATGTAATATTATTTCGGATTGATGAATTAAATAAATAAACTCTTTGAGATGTATAGGCAATATTTTGGATCCATTTATTAACTCTGCTAGATTCTAACAAATTATTATCTATATATATTTCACCATTAGTCGGTTTTTTTAATCCTGAAAGTATGTCTATGAATGTACTTTTTCCAATTCCTGTTTCTCCAATAATGCCTAATTTAGTATTTTTTTTAATTTGGATATTTAAATTATCAAATAATTTTGGTGTTCCGCTATAATTAAAATTTATATTTTTTAAATTTACATGATCTTTAAAATTTATTTTTGAATTATCAGTAATATCTCTTTTTTTAAGTAAGCTATCAAATAATTCTTTGATTGTTTTTATAGGCTCAGATGCATATTTAATTTGTGTGAAATGGTAAATAATTCTGTTTAAAGATGGAATTGCTCTAAAAAGCGCAATCATTATGACTGCAATCAAACCTGCTGCTTTTTCTATATCAGAATTTGTGTACGAAATATAAAATAAGTATAACAATATAAATACAACCAATAAAAATTCTAAGATGGTTCTTGGTAAAGAGTTCCAAAAAGCAATCTTCCTGTTTGGTTCTAAATATTCATTATTACTTATTTTAAAATCATAAAAAATTTTTTTAAAGTCTCGAAAAATTATCAATTCTCTAGCCCCTTCTAATATATCTATTAAATTCTTATTTCTTTCATTGCCAGCGCTACCTTTTAGATAACTCCATTTAACAACTTTTTGCTTAATATATTTAAATAGTAAAAATGAAATGAATGAAAATATCAGTATAGTATAAAAAGAGGTGCCACCAACACTAATCAAGAAAAAAATGGTAAGAGATATCAAAACGATAAACTCAACAACTAAATTTGACAAATTTGTTATTGAAGTTGCAACAAAACTACAACGTACCATTAAATGTTGCAAAACTTCTGATTTTGGTAAACTTAGTATATTTAAATTTGAGGAAGAAATTAAGTCTTGTAGTAACTTATTCACAATCTTTTTTTCATACACCACCTTTTGTTTTGAAAGGTAATAACTAAAACCAATATTTATTGAATATTTTATTGTATATATGAACAATAAAATAATAATTAAGAAATTTAAAAAGTTTTCTTTATTCTCAATTAAAAATTCCCTTATTGCGTATATATTTATTGATATCAAAAAATTATATACCTTATCTAAAATTTCATTATTAAAATAAGAGCTAACCACTGGTAACAATAAACCTAAACTCACCAATTCAATAAAAGAATTTAAGAGTATAAATATACTTAAAATAGAGAAATTTTTAATTTCTGAAATTTTTAAGATGAAAAAAAGATCTTTAATACTTTTTAACATATTTTATTTTTTTGCTTGCTTTGATTACTTTAATCGGTCAACTATACTCAGAAGAATTAATAGCTGAATAGATTCTACATGATTATAGATTTTAGAGTTTATCCAATAATGATTTTTACTTAATTTATTTAATTTGTTATTTTTTTTAAAGCCAGTTATAGAAAAATAATTTATTTTTTTTTTGTTACAATAACTTGCAGCCTTCAGCATATTTTTTGAATTACCAGATGCACTTAACAATATTATTAAATCACCTTTTTCGTAATGAAAACTCAGTGTTTTTTTTATCCAATTTTCAAACTTATAATCATTTGCAAAACATGTAATATGCGCTGAATTATCAAAAGACAGTGCTTTTATTCTTGATGAATTAGTAAGATCGGAGGCAACATGACTTGCAATTGCCGCTCCTGCACCATTTCCAAAAATAAGAACTTTATTATTTTTTTTTAATTTTTTTATAAGATTGTAAAATGAATTTATTTCACCAAAATTTATATCTTTTGTGAGTTTTACATAATCACTAAAATACTTTTTATAGAAAAACTTATTTTTATTCATAAATATAAATCCTTATAATTTAGTTTATATATTTTTTATAATGATTTTTACAAAAATTTAATATTTCATTACTAGTATTTTGTTTTATCAAATACTCTTTAGGTAATTGAGATTTGTAGTAAATATCATAAAATTTCTTTGAATTAGAAATTTTTTTTCCTTTAAAATAAACATTTTTGTTTAAAATAAAATCATCTCTTTTATGGAAGAGATTATTCATTTTATAATGGGCCGGTATGTGGCCAATAGGAAACATGTTTACATAAACTGTATGATTATAAAATGATAACATGTTAGCTCCTCCCAATGTTGAAATTATAAAATTTGAATTTATCATAGAATAAATTTCTAATAATCTTTTACTCACTGAGAATTTTTCAGCATAAATTAAACTATCATTATCTTTAAATCTTAAAGCTAAATTTAAATAATTATCTCCAATTATAATGATATTCCATTTTAATTTAATAAAATATTTTATAGTTTCTAGATAATGAATTGAGTCACTGTTTCTATTTTTAGAAAATTGATTTTTTTGAGATGAGCCACGTGTTCTTATATATATTGTAAGTAGTTTTTTTTTACTCTCAATTAAATTGGGTATTTTTTTTAAAATTTTAGTATTAAATCGTCTGGGTAATTTATATTTTTGATTATTTTTACAATGTAAATGCATTAGAACAGTTCTTTTAAGGTCATATGAAATTTGATCATTGCTATAAAATTTTTTTAAATTAAAATTTTTATTCAAATAAAATTCTTTTATAAATGAGAAAATTTTTTTTCGATTCTTTTTAAGTAAAAAATCCCAAAATTGGTGTGCATTAAAAACCTTAGTATTTTTTTTTACTAATTTAATAATCAAAAATTTAAGGAATTCTGATATATAATTATTATTTTTAATTTTTTCATATTCTCCAATTCTAAATTGAAAATTATTAAATGAAATTGAGGTGTAAATATTAATTTGATTTATATCATGTAGATATTGTTGGTAATAGTTATGCCTGCCAAATTCAAAAAAGAGAATATATAAATATTCATCTTTCTTTTTTAATGATCTAATAAAATCAGGTATATTTATTGTATGAGCAAAACCAAGATACTCAGTATGAAAAATAATATTCTTGCATTTCAAAATTTTTCTAAAGTTAAAAATTATTTTTATAATTCCTTGAAAAAATATAAATATTTTGATCAAAAAATTAAGAATTAATTTTAAAAGATAGATTATTGTTTTTCTAATAATCATTTATAAAAATTTATAATTTCATCACAAATTTTTTTAATTTGATTTTTCTTTAAAAACTGATTTATCGGCAAAGTTATAATTGATTTTTTTAATTTTTTTGAAATTGGATAATCATTTACATTAATTTTTTTGTATCTTTTTTTGTACGCTTCCTGTTCAAAAATAAGGTAAGGATAATGTATAGAGGTTGATATTCCTTTTTTATTTAAATATTCTTTTAACTGATCTCTTTTTTCAGCTTTGATAACAAATGTATGATATGTACTAAATTCCCCTTTTTTCTCAATTGGCAATTTGATGGACTTTAAATTATTAAGATAATTAAAATAGAGTGCAGCATTTTTTCTTCTTTTAAAAATAATCTTTTTTAACTTTTTAAATCTTTCATTAAGAACAACTGCTTGTAAATTATCCATTCTTGAGACATACCCAAAAGTCTTAATATTATTCCTATTTTCAATACCATGATTTCTTAAAAGTTTTGCTTTATTGGCTAACCTGCTATTATTTGTAACTATATATCCTGAGTCTCCAATGGCATTTAGGTTTTTAAGTGGATGTGCAGAGAAACATCCAATTACTCCAAAAGTTCCCACAAATTTATTATTATATTTAGTTCCAATAGCTTGTGCAGCATCCTCTATAATGGGAATGTTATATTTTTTTGATAGAATTTTAATATTTTCCATTTTACATGGTTTACCTGATAAATGAACTGGCATTATAGCTTTTGTTTTTTTTGAAATTTTCTTTTCAATGTCTTCTGGATCTATATTTTGATCCTCTTTTACATCTGCAAAAATTGGTATCGCTCCAAGATGAGCTATAGCTGCTGTCGAAGCTATGAATGAGTTTGGTGGAGTTATTACTTCATCACCTTTTTTAACATTAACTAATGATAGGGCCAAAGTAAGTGCATCAGTTCCACTGTTAAGCGCTACACAATGCTTAACTTTCAAAAAGTTACATATATTTCTCTCAAACTTTTCAATATTGGCGCCACCAACCCAGCTTCCACTTGCTAAAGTTTTATCTATAACTTTTAACAATTGTTTCTTCTCTTTTTGCCATTGTAAATTAAGATTTATATAAGGTATTTTCATTTAATGGTTTCTTCTTCTGTAATCGAGTTGACTGATTTTAATTTCGGTATTTAGGCTAAATTTTTGTCATTGGACATTAACCAATCACACCTATTACAAGCCTCAACTGTACCACTGTCTTTTATCACTTTTTTAAACTTTTTAAATTCATCATCAAAAATAATATCTTTTATACTTTTTTCTTTTACGTTACCTATTGGGACTGCTAAGCAAGGAAAAACATTACCATCATTATTTATATGAACACTAGCCCATGGTTGAGCACATGGTTTAAAATTCTCTTTTCTGTGCTCTTTAAAATTAAGTATGTCTAATTTATTTTCATTTAAAGGTTTTTCATCACCTATTAATTCTTCCATTTTTGGTTTAATGAATGCAACTTTATCATTTTTAAAATTATATGATTTAATTAAATTTAGTTGCTTTTTTATATCCTTCCAATTTTCATATTTGTATGCTGAACTTTTTTCAAATATATCATTGAATTTATACATATAATCACAACCCAAAATAGGAGATCCTTTTAAAAACTGATAGCTGTGAGTATCGCATTGTAATTCCTCCACACAATATTTGTGTATATCCAATAGTTCTGAGGCATTTTCATCTAATATACAGGTTTTAGCATCTAAAATACATGAGGCATTATTTAATTCTTTTTTTCTTTTTTGAAAATATAACATCATTTTTTCTGCATGGGTCCATTTTTCATCCCATTTTTTTTCATTTACATTTGCCAACTTCCTGATTTTATTTTTCCTATTATCTATGGAAATTGACAATACTTTAAAATTTTTTGAAGAGAGAAGTAAATCAATTAATTTTTCGCTTAGCAATAGTCCGTTACAAATAATATTACATTCATGCCTCTCAACAACTTTTAAAAAAACTTTTTCAAAATTTTTTAAAGTTAATGGTTCGCCGCCTGTTAGAGTCACTCTTGAATTATCTGGTAGCTGATCAATCACTTTAATCCAATCATCAGAATTAAGTGAATTTTTAAGTTTAGTTCGGTATTGATAACAAAAATCACATGCTAGGTTACATAAGTTTGTAAGGACAAAGCAATATCTCTTAGGCATTATATTGTCGCTCTCATATGCTTTTTTTCTGAATTCGTCTATATCCTTAGCAAATTTTTGCTTCCAAACCAGGTTATCATTTTTAGATTTATTCATATTTAATTTTAGAATTTAATTTAACTTATTTTTTTAACAACTTCTCTCATCCAGGGTCCCATATCTTTATAATGGGCAGTTGTAACAATATTTTTATCTATTACAGCTGGCTCGTCAGTATAAAGAGCCCCAGCATTTAATAAATCATCTTTCATACTATAATATCCAGCAATCTTTCTACCTTTGACTACTTTTGCAGATATAAGAAGTTGAGCTCCGCTACAAATACAAGCGATAATTTTTTCCTTTTCATTAAATTTTGAAATAAATTCTATTATTTTTTTTTCTTGTCTAACTTTCTCCATTGCTTTTACACCACCTGGCAATACCAACAAACTATAATCATCAATATTTAACTGATCAATTTTTTTAACAATTTGTTCCTTGTTGGGTGGAAGTGTAGTTCCCAAAATTCCTTTTACTGGCGCTCCCTCAAGTAAACACACATCAACAATTAACCCCTCTTCAAGCAACCTGTAGTATGGATAAATAAATTCATGATCTTGAGCTAAATTTCCGGAAATAATAATCGCTTTTTTCATAAACTAATGACCTATAACATATTTTCTTTCAACTCGTTAGCAGATAAAAATGGGTACAAATCTTCAAATTTAGTAGCAACAACTTTTCCATTAGGTAATCTTTTATTTATAGCTTTGGGCATCTGTTCTTGTTCGTGATCTAGCATGATTTCTGTAATTACAGAATCATGTGAATTTAAAATTTTTTTTAAATCTTTTTTTAAATTCTTCGTATCTTTTAAAAGAAAATATTTCATTTTATGAGAGTCGGCAATTTTTTTATAATCAGGAAATGAAATACCACTTTTTTTATTAGAGCCCATTATTCTACTGTTGAATCCAAGCTGTTGTGTTTGTTTAATTGTTAAATATCCACCGTTATTATAAATAAATATTTTTATGGGTAATTTGTTATGCATTACTGTGGCAAGTTCTTGTATGTTCATCTGCAGACCTCCTTCACCAGTAAGACAAATAACTTTTTTCTTATTCTTTGCATAAGATGCTCCTATTGCTGCAGGCAAACCCCAACCCATAGGAGCATGGCCTGAGTTAGTGTAAAGTTTTTGACCCTTTTTGATATCGAATGCTTGATGAGTGCCCACAAAAGACAAACCCATATCTGTTACTATAGTTTCATCTTTTTTTAATTGTTTTGATAGACACTCAATGAAATAATAAGAGTTTATCGTTTTCTTTTGCTGTCTATACTTCTCTAAAACAATTGGGTATTTCTTCCTTATATTTTTACAATAAGCTCTCCATTTTTTAGATATATTTATTTTATTTGGCATATATTTTAATAAAGTTTTTAAAAAATATTTAGCATCACAACATATTTTAATGTCTGGCTTGGTTCTGTTTTTTTTAAGTTCTGTATTATCTATATCAACCATTATCTTTTTTGCATTTCTAGCAAAATCGTGGGAATGATAACCAGTAACCATAAAAGGTAATCTAGTTCCTATTGAAATATGTAAATTACAATTTTGAACAATAAAATTTGATCCTCTTTCAGAAAATGCTCCTGGTTTTCCTATATAGGAATTATGAGAAGTTTCAATCAAATCAGATGCATTCCATGTTAATCCAAATGGAATTTTATATTTACCAATTAAAGATCTTAAATATTTTTCTCCTTCTGAAATTTTAACTCCTTGTCCAATATGAAGCATAGGTTTTTCAGATTTCATTAATAGCTTTGCAACATTTTTTATTTTCTCATTTAATTTTTTAGTATTTTTTTTTTTAATTTTAGGTTTAAATGATTTGAGATTCTTTAAATTAATTTCTGAATTTTGAATATCAGCAGGAATATCGATCCAAACTGGCCCTGGCCTTCCATCTGTTGACAAATAAAAAGCCTTCTCTAAGTGATATTTAATTTCATCAGGTTTTTTTACCATGACAGAATATTTTGTGAATTTTTTAACCATATTTACTATATCAATTTCTTGAACACCAATTTGACGTAGGCCAGTATTTTGAATAGTTTGATTTAAATATACTTGTCCTGAAATAAAGATTGTAGGTACGGAATCTATCCAACAACAAGCAACTCCTGTTGTACAATTCGTCCCTCCAGGACCTGTAGTCACTATAGCAGCACCTGGTTTATTCTTAAATCTTGAATAACTTTCGGCTGCAAAAGAAACAGCTTGTTCATGGTGACACGATATATATTTTAATTTTTTTGCTTTATATAATGCATCACATAAGAAAATTGAGCCCCCACCACTCACTGTAAAAACAGTATCTATCCCCTTCTTTTTAAGAAATTCAATAACAAAATCTGCAAGTCTCATTAAAAAATATATTTATTAAACACCAAGTGATTTTGATGAAGAAAAATAATAATCTCCAGTGAATTTAATCTTTTTAAAAAGGGCTTTCCATTCTTTCTTAAGAAGAATTGATGTTCCAATCAAAGTCCATTTATAAAACCTATTTCTTTCGTGGTCATTTTCACCCGAAGCTAATATCACATAACTTTTTTTTGAAACCCTTTGTATTTCTTTAAGTGATTTAATAACATCTCCTAAATTTTGCATATATAAAGAATTAAAGGCAATAACAAAATCAAAGTATTTATTTTTAAATGGCAAATCATAATAATTACATTGAATTAATTTACTTTTACATTTCACTGCCCTTTTCAAGGGATAAGGGTGATTTTCAACACCATATGATTTAATGCCTGGCAAAAGAATATTTATATCTTTAAGTAAAAAGCCTTTTTTACAACCTAAATCTAATACTTTTGATTTATTTGTAAGTTTATATCTCTTAATTATTTTTGGTAAAAGTTTTAACCATCTTCCATCATACTTAAAACCGCCATATCCATCTAATCTATTTCCGTCATAGTATTTTTTTTCAAGTTGCCAAGCATTATATTTATTAATAACAGTTCTTTTTTTTGCAACTTTAGATCGAACTTTAATTTTTTTCTTAAAATAACCAATATCCAAATGTTTTCCCATAAATTACCTTTGTAAATTTATTAAAATTCTTCCTGCTTTTCCGCTCCTAAAAAGTTTTAATGCTTTATTAATATCTTTTAAAGAAAATTCATGAGTAATCAATTTATTTAATCTAATCTTTTTATTTTCAATCAATCTAACATAACGAGGAATATCTTCATCAGGCTTTGAGTCTCCTCCATGTGAAACTGCTAAAGACTTATCAAAAGCTAAGGGCAATGAATAAATAGAAATTTTTTTGTCTGGCACTCCTACATATACTGTTTTGCCATTATTAGGTGTAATTTCATAAGCCTTTTCCATTAGTTTGTGTTTACCTGTTGTCTCGAAAACGACATCAGGTAATTTGCCATTAAGTATTTTTGAAATTTTCTCTTGAAGATTTTTTTGGTATAATATTCCGTGGGTGACACCAAATTTTTTTGAAATTTTTAGTTTATTTTTAAGAACATCAATACCAATAATTGGATAAGCCGAAACTAAAGAACTTGCGTAAGAAATATTTAAACCCATTCCGCCCAATCCAATTACCACAACTGATTGACCAATTTTAACTTTGGCATCATTGTTTACAGCTCCAAAACCTGATGTAACAGAACAGCCAAATAAAGCTGCCGTTTTCAAATCAAAATTTATTGGAATTTTTGTTAGTCTATTTTCAGAAATTATTGATTTTTCATTAAAAGTAGTTACCCAGCCTGCATTAATTTCTTTATTTTTCCAATAGTATTTAGGTGTTGCACTTTGAATGCCAGAACTTTTTCTCCAATGTAAAACTACATGATCTCCTGGTTGAACATTTTTTACCCCAGTCCCAATTTTTTCAACAACACCAGAGCCTTCATGTCCTAGTAAATGAGGTAAAAATTTATCTTTACCTTTAACAGCGTCTATCTCATTTATTTGTGCACCACAAATACCACTGTAATATATTTTAACTTGAACTTGACCATAGTGCAATTTATTAGGCAGTTTTACCTCATCAACTACAAGTGGCTTTTTACTTTTAACTAAGATTGCTGCTTTCATTTTATTATTTATTATAAAAATCTTTAACTATTCGTATTATATAATTAATTTCTTTTATACTTAAATGTTGATCGCATGGAAAGGTAATGATTTTTTTTGTATGTTCATCTGTAATTGGAAAGTCTCCTTTTTTGTGTTTTAAAAAACTCAAATTTTCTTGTAAATACATTGGCTTTGGATAATGAACTTTCGCTTCAATTCCTTTTTTTAAACAATGTTTAAGAAGTTTGTCCCTATTTTTAGCAAATATAATATATAAATGATAAACAATTTTATAATTTTTTGGTCTATAAGGTATAGTAATGTCAGAAACTTTGGAAAACTCTTTATCAAAAATTTTTGCATTATCTATTCTTTTTTGTGCAATTTTTTTTGCTTTTGGTAAAAGCCAATTGCCAACAACTGCTTGAAATGTATCTAAACGACTATTGTAGCCACATATTTTAACAGTATCTCTATCTATCAGACCATGATTCCTCAACAATAATAACTTTTCAAAATATTTTTTATTGTTAGTTGTAATAATTCCACCGTCAGACCAAACATTTATATTTTTCAAAGGATGTAATGAAAAAGCACCAAAATCACCCCAAGTCCCTGCATTTTTTTTATTGATATTTGCCAAAATAGATTGGCACGCATCTTCGACTATTGGCAGTTTATACTTTTTAGCAATTTTCATAAGATTTGGCATATTTGTCATGTAGCCTGTGAAATGAACTGGCACTATTGCTTTTGTTCTTTTTGTAATTTTTTTTTCAATACCTGAAACATTCATACAAAAAGTATCATCGCAGTCAACAAACACCGGTTTTGCACCTATTTCTGTTATAGCTCCAACTGTTGCAACAAATGTATTTGCTGCTGTAATTACTTCATCGCCTTTATTCACATTAAGTACTTTTAATGATAATTTGATTGCATCAGTTCCTGAATTAACACCCACTGCGTATTTTGTACCAATTAGTTTTGCAAAATTTTTTTCAAATATCTCTAATTCTTTTCCAAGTGTAAAATCTCCAGTGTGCACAAACTTCTTTAATTTTTTCCATAAATCATCACAATTTGAAAATTGTTGTTTTAAATATGAATACCTTACTTTCATTATCTTTTTCTTTTCACATTAAGTATTAAAAGAGGTTTCTTAACAATATATTTTTTTGATAATATCTTTAAAGTACTTGATTTCACTATCTC
>MDSZ01048598.1_pt1 | contig 20386 bp, 18 predicted proteins | sample 811201 | NCBI WGS metagenome assembly MDSZ01 (sample SAMN05326647, study PRJNA326480) | marine metagenome | isolation source: seawater | place: Indian Ocean: North | collected 2010 | reverse complement strand
CTCGGTGCAGGCCGGCCAGGCGCTGCTGGAGCTGGACGACCAGGCATTGCGGGCCCAGGCCGAGGCATTGCGCGCGCAGTTGATCGGCAGCCGCGCCAGTGCCGATCGCCTGGCCGCCGAGCGTGACACGGCCGAGCACATCGACTTCGATCCCTGGCTGCTGGCGCGCGGTGATGATGCGCTGGTCAGTGCCAGCCTGGAATTACAACGACAGCTGTTCGCCAGCCGCCAGCAGGCGCTGCGCCTGGAACTCGAGGGGCTGGCGCAGAACCTCGCTGGCAGCGAAGCGCAGCTGGGTGGCCTGCGCGCGCTGCGCAGCAGCAAGCAGGCGCAGTTGCAGGTACTCGATGAACAACTGCTGGGCCTGCGCGAGCTGGCTGCCGAGCAGTACATCCCGCGCAACCGCCTGCTCGATGTCGAGCGCCAGCGTGCCGAGCTGCTCGGGCTGGTGGCGGACGACAGCGGCCGTATCGGCCAGTTGCAGCGGCAGATAGCCGAGTTGCGCCTGCGCGCCGGCCAGCGCCGCGAAGCCTTCCAGGAGCAGGTCCGCAGTCAGCTGGCCGAGGCGCAGGTTCGCAGCGAAGAACTGCGTCATCGCCTGGCGGGCCTGGAGGTCGAACTGCAGCAGCTGGTGCTGCGTGCGCCGGCGGCGGGCCAGGTGGTGGGCCTCAGCGTGTTCACCGAGGGTGGCGTGGTGGCGCCGGGGCAGGCGCTGATGGAGATCGTCCCTGAGCATCAGCCCCTGCTGGTCGAGGGCCGGCTGAGCCCGGCACTGGTGGACAAGGTCCACGCCGGCCTGCCGGTGGAGCTGCTGTTCAGCGCCTTCGAGCAGAGCACCACGCCACGGGTGCCGGGCACGGTGCAACTGGTCTCGGCCGATCGCCTGGAGGACGAGCGCAGCGGCGATGCCTACTACGCCGTGCGCATCCGCGTGGATGACGCAGGCATGCAGAAACTCGGCGGCCTGCGCATTCGTCCCGGCATGCCGGTGGAAGCCTTCGTGCGCACGGGCGAGCGCTCGTTGCTCAACTACCTGTTCAAGCCGCTGCTCGACCGTACCCACCTGGCCCTGGCGGAAGACTGAGCATGCGCGTGATCTGTTTCCTGCTGCTGTCCTGCCTGGCGCTGCCGGCGCAGGCCCTGGCGCTGCTCGATGCCTACGCCCTGGCGCTGCGCAACGACCCGAGCTTCCAGGCGGCCATCGCCGAGCGTGACGCCGGCCTGGAGGAACGTGCGGTCGGTCGTGCCGGGCTGCTGCCCAGGTTGTCGTGGAGCTACAGCAACCAGCGCAACGAATCGGAGGTGAGTGCGGGCGGGCAGCGCGTCGACCGCGACTATCGCAGCTACGCCTCGGTGCTGAGTCTGCAGCAGCCGTTGTTCGACTACGCCGCCTGGGCCGACTATCGCCAGGGCGTGGCGCGCGCCCTGCTGGCCGATGAGCGCTTCCGTGCACGCAGCCAGGAGCTGGCGGTGCGCCTGTTCGAAGCCTACAGCCAGGCACAGCTCAGCGACGAGCGCATCCAGCTGGCGCGCGCCCAGCGCCGTGCTCTGGTCGAACGCCTGCGCCTCAATCGACACCTGCTCCAGGCCGGCGAGGGCACCCGGACCGATGAACTGGAAACCGAGGCGCGCCTGGCCCTGGCCGAGGCCGAGCTGATCCAGGCGCGGGATGACCTCGATGTCGCCTTGCGCACGCTGGAGAGCATCGTCGGCGAGCCTCTGGATCGTGCCGATCTGCTGCCACTGGCCGACGACTTCACCGTGCAGCCGCTGCAACCGGCGCGCTTCGAGGCTTGGCGCGATCTGGCCATCGCCGGCAATGCCGAACTGGCGGCGCAGCGCCAGGCCGTCGAGGTGGCCGCCCGAACGATCGACAGGCAGCGTGCCGGGCACCTGCCGACCCTGAGCCTGGTGGCCAGCAACCGTCTGACCAGCTCCGACTCGGAGAGCAGCTACAACCAGAAGTACGACACCGACAGCATCGGCATCCAGCTCAGCGTGCCGCTGTTCGCCGGTGGCGGCGTGTCGGCGGCGACCCGCCAGGCGACGGCGGCCCACCTGCAGGCCGGCTTCGAACTGGATGCGCAGCGTGCCGATGTGCTGACGCGCCTGCGTCAGCAGTTCAACCTGTGCAGCAGCGCGCAGGCACGGTTGCGCGCCTACCGGCTGGCCGTGGCGTCGGCACAGACCCTGGTCGAGGCCACGCGCAAGAGCGTGGCCGGTGGCGAGCGGGTCAACCTCGATGTGCTGGACGCCGAACAGCAACTGTATGGCGCCCGACGTGACCTGGCCGAAGCGCGTCATGGCTACCTGCGCGCCTGGTTGCAACTGCGCCAGTTGAGCGGCGTGCTGGCCGCCGCCGACCTGGAGCGCCTGGCCGGCTATTTCGTCGACGCCGATTACTGAATGAAACCGACTGATTCGTCTTTACCTAACCGAACCATTCAGGGCTACCGCCATGACCGCACCTTCGCAACTTTCCCACCCGCTGCGCTCGCAGCGTCTCAACGCCATCACCCACGAGCCGCACAGCCGCCTCGATCAGCTGGTCAAGAGCCATGATCCGTTCGCCAGCCCGGAGCGTTTCGCTCATTTCGTGGCGGCGCAGTACCTGTTCCAGCGCGACCTGCAGGCGCTCTACAGCGATCCCGAGCTGACCCGGCTGATCGCCGACCTGCCGCAGCGCTGCCGTGTCGAGCAGGCCAGGCTGGATCTCGCCGACCTGCAACGTGACCTGCCGCAGGGCGATGAGCGCATTCGTGGCCAGGCCATGGGCACCGGCGAGGCGCTGGCCTGGCTGTTCGTTTCCGAAGGCTCCAAGCTCGGTGCGGCCTTTCTGCTCAAGCGCATGCCGGCGCTGGGTTTGAGCGAGACCTTCGGCGCCCGTCACCTGGCCGAGCCGGAAGGCGGTCGGGCGCAGGGCTGGAAGGCTTTCACGGCGGTGCTCGACAGCATCGAACTGGACGCCGAGCAGGAACGCCAGGCCGAAGTGGCGGCGATCGCGGCCTTCGAACGCTTCACTGAGCATCTGGAGCGCTGCTTTGCCTGATGCCAGCTTGCAGCCCGGCTGGCAGCGCTGGCTGTGGCTGCTGCTGGCCTACCTGAGCATCGGCATGGCCATGCTCGGGGTGATCCTGCCGGGGCTGCCGACCACCGAGTTCGTCCTGCTGGCGGCGTGGGCGGCCTCGCGCAGCTCGCCGCGCCTGGCCGCCTGGCTGGAGAATCATCGGGTGTTCGGCCCGCTGTTGCGCGACTGGAAGAACGGCGGCCTGGTCGCCCGGCGCACCAAGTGGCTGGCCAGCCTGAGCATGCTGGTAGCGCTGGGGATCATGATCCTGACGGTCGAGCACCGGCCTTCGGTGCTGTTCGCTGCGGCCGGCATGAGTTGCGGCGCGCTGTTCATCTGGACCCGCCCGGAGAAGCCCAGGGCTGCCTAGCGAGTAGCCTAGGTGCACTTCGGGTTGGCGGCGAGAAGGGCCCCGGATTTCATCCGGGCTACGCCGCTGGTACGGCGTCCCCTTCTGCTGACCCCAATAAAAATGCCGCGTGGCTGGACGGCGACGCGGCATCGGGTACGACGGGGGCGATCAGCGATCAGAACGCCGGTACGACAGCGCCCTTGTACTTCTCTTCGATGAACTGCTTGACCTCGGCGCTGTGCAGGGCCTTGACCAGCTTCTGCACGGCCTCGGCGTCCTTGTTGTCGGCGCGGGTCACCAGGATGTTGACGTACGGCGAGTCGCTGCCTTCGATGGCCAGGGCGTCCTGGGTCGGGTTCAGCTTGGCTTCCAGGGCGTAGTTGGTGTTGATCAGGGCGAGGTCGACCTGGCTCAGCACGCGCGGCAGGGTGGCCGCTTCCAGTTCACGCACCTTGATCGCCTTCGGGTTCTCGACGATGTCCTTCGGCGTGGCGAGGATGCCGGCGTCCGCCTTGAGCTTGATCACACCGGCCTTCTGCAGCAGCAGCAGAGCACGGCCGCCGTTGGTGGCGTCGTTGGGGATGGCCACGGTGGCGCCCTGCGGCAGTTCGCTCAGGTTCTTGATCTTGCTGGAGTAGGCGCCGAAGGGTTCGACGTGGACGCCGGCAACGCTGACCAGATCGGTCTTGCGACTGGCATTGAACTCGTCCAGGTACGGCTGGTGCTGGAAGAAGTTGGCGTCCAGGTTGCCCTGCTGCACCTGCAGGTTGGGCTGCACGTAGTCGGTGAACACCCGCACCTTCAGCTCCACGCCTTCTTTGGCCAGGGCTGGTTTGACGAACTCGAGGATCTCCGCGTGCGGCACCGGGGTGGCGGCGACGTTGAGGGTTTCGGCCTGGGCCGAGAAGGCCGCGCAGGCAGCCAGGGCAGTCAGCAGTTTCTTCATTTCGAGGTTCCTTTTGGGAAGGTTGGCGCGGGTCTCGCGGGTGGCGAGTCGCCGCTTTTCATCATTACTTGCGAGAAAAGTGCACCACCAGGCGGTCACCGACCATCTGCAGCACCTGCACCAGAATCAGCAGCAGTACCACGGTCACGGCCATCACGTCGGGCTGGTAGCGCTGGTAGCCGTAGCGCACGGCCAGGTCACCCAGGCCGCCGCCGCCGACCAGGCCGCTCATGGCGGTGTAGCCGACCAGGGTGATCGCGGTAACGGTGGTGGCCGCGAGCAGGCCGGGCAGGGCCTCGGGCAGCAGCGCGCGGGTGATGATCTGCCAGGTGCTTGCGCCCATGGCCTGGGTCGCCTCGATGATGCCGCGCTCCACTTCGCGCAGCGCGGTTTCCACCAGGCGGGCGAAGAACGGCGTGGCGCCGACCACCAGTGGCGGGATGGCCCCGGCGACCCCCAGCGAGGTGCCGACCACCAGCTCGGTGACGGGCAGCATCAGGATCAGCAGGATGACGAAAGGCACCGAGCGCAAGACGTTGACCACCAGCGACAGCACGCCATACAGGGCCTTCTGCTCGAACAGCTGGCGCGGGCCGGTGAGGAACAGCAGCACGCCGAGCGGCAGGCCGAGCAGTACGGTGAACAGCATCGAGCCGAGCAGCATGTTCAGGGTGTCGATACTGGCCTGCCAGATTTCCGGCCAGAAGACGTTGGGCAGCAGTTGTTCTAGCATCAGCGCAGTACCTCCAGATGCACGTCGGCGGCTGCGAAGCGCGCCAGCGCGGCGTCGATGTCACCGCCGGTCAGGGCCAGGGTGAGCTGGCCGTAGGGGGTGTCCTTGATGCGGTCGATGCGCCCGGCGAGGATGCTGTAGTCCACCCCGGTCTCGCGGGCCACGGTGCCCAGCAGCGGCGCGTAGGTGGCGTCGCCCTGGAAGGTCAGGCGCAGGATGCGGCCTTCGACATGGGCGAAGTCGTCGCGCTGCTCGGCCTCGTCGACATGCTCGGACTCCTGCACGAAGCGCCGCGTGGTCGAGTGCTGCGGGTGCAGGAACACCTCGGCCACCGGGCCTTCTTCGACGATGACGCCGGCATCCATCACCGCCACGCGGTCGCAGACGCGGCGAATCACGTCCATCTCATGGGTGATCAGCACGATGGTCAGGCACAGCTCGCGGTTGATTTCGGCCAGCAGGTGCAGCACGGCGGTGGTGGTCTGCGGGTCGAGGGCGCTGGTGGCTTCGTCGCACAGCAGGATCTTCGGCCGGGTGCTCAGCGCGCGGGCGATGCCGACGCGCTGCTTCTGCCCGCCGGAGAGCTGCGCCGGGTATTTCTTCGCATGCTCCTGCAGGCCGACGCGGGCCAGCAGTTCGGCAACACGGGCATCGATCTCGGCACGGCTCAGCTCGCCGGCCAGGCGCAGCGGCATGGCGATGTTGTCGGCGACGGTCTTCGACGACAGCAGGTTGAAGTGCTGGAAGATCATCCCGACCTGCTGGCGGAAGCGGCGCAGGCCATTGGCGTCGAGCGCGGTGACATCGACATCGTCGATCTCGATGCGCCCGCCGGTGGGCTCCTCGAGGCGGTTGATCAGGCGCAGCAGGGTGCTCTTGCCGGCGCCGGAGTGGCCGATGATGCCGAACACCTGGCCGCGTTCGATCTGCAGTGTGGTGGGCTGCAACGCCGGAATCTCGCGGCCCGCGACGCGGTAAGCCTTGTGGACGGATTGAAACTGGATCACACGAACGACCTTTTGGGTGTGTTCAAGGGCGGGCTACGGGGTTGTCGAGCCGGCCATCGGGCGCCGGGTGGGCGCAAAAGGGCGCTAGTTTACCCGGCGGTGTTTAGGCCGAGAAAATCTTTGTTGGCCTATGGTTATTACAAAATGGCATTACCTGCAGCGCAGAAGCCGGTGTGCGGCACTACTTGCGCTGCGGGCTCAACAGCAGACGCGGCACCTGCTGCGGCACGATCTTCTGGCTCAGTCGCGGGCGGAAGGTCGGGTCGAGCTTCTTGATCCGTGCCGAGAGCAGCGCCGCGACCCAGGGATAGTCCTTGGCCTCGCGTACTTCGATGCGCACCGCACAGTGAAAGGTCACGACATCGGCTGCGACGCTGTCGAGCAGGCGGCGCAGGTTTTCGTTGTCCTGATTGTCCAGCATAGGCAGGGCGACGCTGCTGGTGGTGGCGTCGAGGTCGATCAGGCGTGCCTTGGGTGCGCGCTCGACGACCGGCTCCACGGCAGGTTCGGTGACTGCAGCGGCGGCGGCCTTGAGCTGACGCTCGGCCGCCAGGCGCTGCTGGCGCAGCTGTTCCTGACGCTGCGCATCGAGCCTGGCCGCCGCCTCCCGCGCCTGCTGTTCGGCGGCGTTCTGGCGGGCCTCTCGTGCGCGGTCGATGGCCTGGTTCAGGTCATGGCTCAGCGACGGTGCCTGCGGCAGCAGGCTGCGTGCCTGGCCCAGCGCCTGCGCGGCGCGATCCAGATCACCCTGTTGCAGCGCCTCGCGGCCCTGTTCCATGTAGGCATCGGCCAACTGGCGCTGATACTGCTCCAGGCGCGTGTCACCGCTGGCGCGACGCTGCAGGGCATCGAGCTGGCTGCGCGCGTCGTCGAGCCGCTCCTCGGCCAGGCTCACGTCAAGCTGGCGGAAGGCGCTGACCAGTTCATCGACCGGCAGCACCTTGTGCGATGGCGTGTTCTGGCAGCCGGCCAGCAGCAGAACCAGAACCAGGGGAAGACCACGAAAAGCGAACGACTTCATGACTACGCGTCTCGAGTTGTGCAAAAAACGCGCAATCATACAGGTTTGCGGTGCCGATTTCACGCCGCACGCTACACCGCTCCCCGGATGGCGCTCGGCTTACGCGACGCGCGCCATCATCCGTTGCGCTTGGGCAGGGCGAAGCTGGCCAGGAACAGTCCGGCGGCGCTGACCACGATGGACGGCCCGGCCGGTGTGTCCTGGTACCAGGACAGCGTCAGGCCGCAGCACACCGCCAGCAGGCCGAGCAGGCTGGCGCCGATGGCCATCTGTTCCGGCGTGCGCGCATGACGCTGGGCGGCGGCGGCGGGAATGATCAGCAGCGAGGTAATCAGCAGGACGCCGACGACCTTCATCGCCACGGCGATCACCACCGCGATCAGCAGCATCAGGGCCAGGCGAATCGCCGCCACCGGCAGGCCTTCGACGCGCGCCAGCTCCTCGTGCACGGTGATCGCCAGCAGGGGGCGCCACAGCCAGGCCAGCAGCGCAAGCACCAGTGCGCTGCCGCCGACGATCCAGGCCAGGTCGCTGTGGCTGACGGCCAGCAGGTCGCCGAACAGGTAGCTCATCAGGTCGATACGCACGTCATGCATGAAGCTCAACGCCACCAGGCCCAGCGACAGGGTGCTGTGGGCGAGGATGCCGAGCAGGGTGTCGGAGGCCAGTGGCTGGCGCTGTTGCAGGGTGACCAGCAGCACGGCCAGCAGCACGCAGCCGACGGTCACCGTCAGGGTCGGGCTGACGTCGAGCATCAGGCCCAGCGCCACGCCGAGCAGGGCGGCATGGGACAGGGTGTCGCCAAAGTAGGCCATGCGCCGCCAGACCACGAAGGAGCCAAGCGGGCCGGCCACCAGGGCCAGCGCCAGGCCGGCGAGCAGGGCGTTGAGGAGGAAATCGGGCATCAGTGTTTGCAACCTGGACCGTGGACGTGAGCCGGGCCATGGATGGTCAGGCCCGCCTTGACCACGCCGCCATGCAGGTCGTGATCATGGTCGTGATGGTGGTGGTAGACGGCCAGGCTCTTGGCGTCCTGGCCGAACAGTTCGATGAAGGCCGGGTCGCCACTGACCTGTTCCGGGTGCCCGGAGCAGCACACGTGACGGTTGAGACAGACCACCTGGTCGGTGGCGCTCATCACCAGATGCAGGTCGTGCGAGACCATCAGCACGCCACAGCCGTAGCGTTCACGCAGCTGCGAGATCAGCCGGTACAGCTCGGCCTGGCCGGCCACGTCGACACCCTGCACGGGCTCGTCGAGCACCAGCAGCTGTGGCTCGCGCAGCAGCGCCCGGGCCAGCAGCACGCGCTGCATCTCGCCGCCGGAGATGTTCTGCAGCGGGCTGTCGATCACCTGTTCGGCGCCGACCTCGGCCAGCGCCGCGAGGGCGCGCTTGCGGTCCACTCCCGGCACCAGGCGTAGGAAACGCAGCACCGACAGCGGCAGGGTGGCGTCGACATGCAGCTTCTGCGGCATGTAGCCGATGCGCAGGCGTGGCGCACGCCGGACCTTGCCCCGGTCCGGCTGCAGAAGGCCGAGCACGACGCGTACCAGGGTGGTCTTGCCGGCACCGTTGGGGCCGATCAGGGTGACGATCTCGCCAGGTCTCACGCTGAGCTGAACGTCGTCCAGCACGGCCTGGCCGTTGAACCCGACGGCCACGCCCTGCAGCTGGATCAGCGCGTCGCTCATCGCTCGTCCTTGCAGCCGGCGCAGAGGCCGACCACTTCCACGGTCTGGCTTTCCACCGCGAAACCGACGCCTGCGGCGCCGTCGACGATCGCCTGGCTGATGGCCGGCTGTTCCAGCTCGGTCGCGGCATGGCACACCCGGCAGATCAGGAACTGGCCCTGGTGGGCATGCTCAGGATGGCTGCAGCCGACGAAGGCGTTGAGCGATGCGATGCGATGCACCAGGCCGTTCTCCAGGAGGAAATCCAGCGCGCGATAGACGGTAGGCGGCGCGGCGCGGCGGCCATCTTCCTCGCTGAGTACGCCGAGGATGTCGTAGGCACCGAGAGGCTTGTGACTGGCCCATACCAGCTCCAGCACGCGCTTGCGCAGGGTGGTGAGGCGCAGGCCCTGGCGGGCGCAGATGGCTTCGGCCTCAGCCAGGGCGTGACTGACGCAGCGGGAGTGATCATGGGGGCGCGAGGCCAGTGGCGTGTCGGTCATGGGCAAGGACGGCGCTGGTAGGAGACGTTATTATATTACTCGCTCAGTGCGTCTCTAAAAACCACCTGCGTTGCCATCGCTGCTGCGTTGAAAACAGGCCCAGGATGCTCATTTACCGCAGGTAAACTGCATCTTCTCGCCTGTCTGATTCGCTGGCGCTCAGCCTTCGGGCCAGTCTCTGGCTGATACGTCCGTTGGTCTTGCGCCTTGCGCTGGCTGCCGCGCCCAGGTTTGCAGGGGCGTCCACCCATCCAATCCGAGTATGTCCCGTGTCGCGTCTAATCTGTCTTATCGCCCTGTTCTTCGTCGCCAGCGCCCAGGCCGAGGTGCGTGTCCTGACCAGCATCAAACCGCTGCAATTGATCGCAGCGGCCGTGCAGGATGGCGTTGGCGCGCCCGAGGTGCTGCTGCCGCCCGGCGCCTCGCCGCACCACTACGCGTTGCGTCCTTCCGACGTGCGCCGGGTGCGCGATGCCGATCTGCTCTACTGGGTGGGCGCGGACCTGGAGAATTTCCTGCCGCGCGTGCTGAACAATCGCCAGAAACCGCAGGTGGCCGTGCAGGATCTGCCAGGCATGGCCCTGCGTCATTTCGGCGACAGCCACGAGGAGCACGCTGGACACGGGGAGGATCACGCCGATGAGGACCTCGGCCATGACCACGACCACCGTCCGGGCAGCCTGGATGCCCATCTGTGGCTGTCACCGGTCAATGCCAAGGTGATCGCTGCGCGCATGGCGGCCGACCTGAGCGCGCTCGACGCGGCCAACGCGGCGCGCTATGCCGCCAACCTGCAGGCATTCGAACAGCGCCTGGATGCGCTCGACGGGCGCATTCGTCCGCAACTGGCGGCGCTGCAGGGCAAGCCCTATTTCGTCTTCCACGAGGCCTTCGACTATTTCGAGGCAGCGTATGGCCTCAAGCATGCCGGCGTATTCAGCGTGCTGACCGAAGTGCAGCCAGGGGCGCGGCATGTCGCGGCGATGCGCGAGCGTCTGCAGGCTGCGGGGCCCAGTTGCGTGTTCAGCGAGCCGCCGCTGCGCCCGCGCCTGGCGGAAACCCTCACCGCCGGCCTGCCGGTCAAGCTGGCCGAGCTGGATGCGCTGGGCGGCACCTTGCCGGTCGATGCCACGGCCTACCCACTGCTGCTGGAAAACCTGGCCAACGGCCTGAGCGAGTGCCTGAACAGCCTGTAGGGTGGAGCGCGCTGCAGCGCTCTACCGGATAAACGCCGGCCCGAGCCTTTGATGGTGGATGAAAAAGGCGTCATCCACCCTACGCACTGAAAGATCCGCCGGGGCTTGCGCGAGCGACGCCCCGGATCGCATCCGGGCTGCGGGCTGGCAAGGCTGTTGTGGGAGGGCTCCAGCCGCGACCCTCCGCGCTACGAACTGTAACCACCGCTGCGTTGCCGCTCGCAGGCGCAAACCACTAGGCTTGCGCTTTTGCCGCGAGCGCCTGCCATGTCGCCATCCGCCTCTCGCCCGTCCAATGCCACGCTGGTGCTGCTGGCTTCGCTGTATTGCGCGCAGGGCCTGCCCTCCGGGCTGATCGCCCACTCGCTGCCGGTGCTGTTGCGTCAGCATGGTGTCGACCTGGCGCTGATCGGCCTGCTCAAGCTACTGGCGTTGCCCTGGCTGCTCAAGGTGCTCTGGGCGCCCTGGGTCGACCGACTGGCTTCACCCCGCCTCGGCCACCATCGTGGCTGGATCCTGCCGCTGCAGAGTGGTGTCGTGGTCTGCCTGGCCGCGCTGGCGCTGCTCGCGCCGCAGACCCTGTTCGGCTCCGGCTTGTGGTTGTTGCTCGGCCTGCTCGTGCTGATCAACCTGCTGGCGTCCACCCAGGACGTCGCCACCGACGGCCTGACCGTGCGTCTGCTGCCGGAGCGCTGGCGCGGCCTGGGCAACAGCCTGCAGGTGGGCGGCTACAAGGTCGGCATGATCGTCAGTGGCAGCGGCCTGCTGCTGCTGATCGACCCGCTGGGCTGGAACCTGGCGCTCGGTCTGCTGGCCGGGCTGGTCCTGCTGATGAGCGTGCCGATCCTGCTGTTTCCCGAGCGCCGGCTCCTGCCCTTCCAGCCCGCCCTGGCAGAAAGCGCCCTCGGTCCGCGTCTGCTGCTGAACCATTATCGCGGCCTGCTGGCACAGCCCGGCATGCTCCTGTGGCTGGCGGTGGTGCTGACCTTCAAGCTGGGCGACTCGCTCGGTTCGCCGATGATCAAACCGATGCTGGTGGACCAGGGCTGGAGTACCGCCCAGCTGGGCCAGCTGACCCTGATCGGCAGCCTGGCCGGCATCGGTGGCGCCCTGCTCGGCGGCCTGCTCTACGCCCGCATCGGCGTGCTGCGGGCATTGATCCTGTTCGGCGCCCTGCAGGCGCTCGGCATCGCTGCGCTGGCCTTGCTGGTGGGGCAGGGCGCCAATACCGTGCTGGTCTATGCCGTGACCCTGTTCGAGCAGGTGGCCGACGGCATGTCCACCGTCGCCCTGTTCGCCGCGATGATGCGTATGTGCCGCCCGGAACACGAAGGCGCCGACTTTACACTGCAGGCCTCGGCGCAGGTGTTGCTGTCCGGTTTCGTCGGCGCCAGCAGTGGAGTGCTGGCCAAGGCGTTGGGGTATGAGGGGTTGTTTGTCGGCGCGGGCGGGTTGGGGGTGTTGGTGCTGGTGGTGGTGCTGATACATGGCCGCCGAACTCAGGGTTGAGAACGGCGGAGTTCGGCCTATCAGGCATTGCTCAGAGAGAGGGTGTTCGAGGCCTGAAGCGATTTCTTCGCGCCGAGGATGCCGATGACGCCGACAGGCACGAAAGGCACGCAACCGATGATGAACAGGATGGCGCCCAGCTTGGCTTTATCGAGCATGACCAGCAGCATGCCGATCATGTTTAGCACCAGGAATGGAAGCATCCAGATATACAGACCGTCGTAACGCGGCTCCATACTGATCCAGACCACTGCAAGCAGGTGAATCACGGTGCCCAGGGGCATCTTGAAATCCATTTTCTTCATAGGTTTTCCGTAGGTGTGAAGGTTATGCGAGGGGTAGCGGGGCGATTCTGACAGCCGTCCATCGATCAGTTCGGAATCAATCGGCATAACGCACATGGCGATCCATCAGGTTGAGGCGCCCGGGAATGTCGTAGGCGTTGACGCGGGCCAGGTTCTGTTTCAACTGCGCGTCCCAGGTTGCATCGTCCATATCACGCCAGTAGCGCTCGGGGCGGCCCGTGCGGCGGTCATGTGCCGCCGTGGTCGGATCGTTCGCACGGTGTTTCTCGAACAGCGGGATATCCGGCAGCGAGTGGCCGATGTCCATGTAGTTCTGCAGAAAGTCCCACGCGGCGAAGTGCGGCGACATGCTGGAATCCTTGGGCACGATGGGACTGAGATCAATGGCCAGGTCGTGATAGCGATGCAGCAGATGCAGTTGATACCAGATCAATCCCTGCCTGTCGGGGCCGCTGCTGATATAGGCATCGAACTCATGAAAGGGGTAGGTGAACTCACCGATGGTGCCGCTGCGTTTGTACTCGCCCATATTGTCGTAATCGAAGATCGTGACCATGCCGGTGCGGCGATTGAACTCCCAGAGCGGGCCCTTGGAGGGGCGAACGACCCAGTTGGTGAATTTGTTAACGACTAGGGAGCCGATGGCCCAGCAAGCGAGGGGCACCGAAAACGTCCATGCAGTTTCCTTGATGATTGCCAGTAAGTTAGTGAGATATTCGTCATCTAGAGCAGCAGCACCTACCAGCCAGGTCAATGGCAGAAAAATTGCCATCACCCAAAAAACAAAGCGCCCCCCCAATAGATAAAACCAGAAGGTCGTGTGTTTGGAGAATGGGGCATAGCGAATACGCTCATGATCGTTGATCTGATGGTAATCATGCTGCGCGAACTTCTCTTCCTGGCGAAGCCCGGCAGCCAAGTCCTGTTGGTACTTCTCCTGGTTGCGTAAGCCGGTCGGCGTGCTCTGCCGTAGCATGCTGAGTGGCACGATGTCCTCGGTATGCCCCCAGGGCAGGCGCGAGTTGCCAAAGCGGAACAGCCAACTGCGCTTGGTCGCTGCTGGCTGATCGGGAATGCGCGCTGGCTGGTAGGCGCTTGGGCTGTAGTGGGCAGTCATGGCTCGCAATCAATCGGCATAGCTCACATGCAGTGCCATCAGGTTGGGGCGGTTGAAGGTATCGATCTGGGAGATGCGTCTATCCAACTCTCGCTCTTTGGCCTCGAAAGTTTCGTCGTCCATATCGCGCCAGTAGCGCGGCTCGCGGCTGGTTTGGTGGTCGTGTTCAGCGGTAGTCGGGTCGAGATGGCGGAAGGCTTCCAGCCTCGGCGTCTCCGGCAGGGGCTTGCTGATGTCCATATAGTTCTGCAGGTAATCCCAGAGTGCACACGGTACCTCGGTACCGCTGCATGCACCGACGAAATTGCCCATATTGATCCAAATGTCCTGGTAACGGTGGACGATGCATAGCACGTTATTGGGCAGGCCCTGGCGATCTGGTGTGACGGTGATATAGGCATCGAACTCGTAGAAAGGTGCGGCCTTTTCGCCGATGGCTCCGTTCTTCTTATATTCACCTTGATTGTCGTAATCGAAGACAGTGACCAGCCCAGTGCGGCGGTTGAACTCCCAGAGAGGGCCTCTGGAGGGTTTTATCCAGAGTTTGGGTAAGCGATAAATGACAAGAGAGCCAATACTCCACAATACCAATAGCGGGAAAGAGGTATATAGTAAAACTTCTAGGAATATGTTAAGGAATGAAGGTAAATAATCGCCATCCATGATTGATGCAGTTACTAGGCACGAGAAAAGCATTATGGGGGTTATTATTATTACCCCCTTCCCGATTGCTTGAATATATATCCAAAACTTAGAGCTGGTTGGGAACTGAGCATGTCTGATCCGTTCATGATCTAGCCGGTCATGAAGATCAATATGCTCGAACGGCTTAGGTTTATATTCGCCGCGACTCTTTTGTTCATCCCTGACCCTGTCCCTCTCTTCCTGCAGGCGTAAGCTGGCTGGTTTTACACTTGTCAGCACACTGGGTGGGACGATGTCCTGAGTATTGCCCCAGGGTAGGCGCATGCTACCGAAGCGGCGTAGCCAGGGCTGTTTCTCCGCCGGAGGCTGGTCGGGTACGCGCTCCGGATGATAGGCCTCGGGACTGTAGAACGAATCAGGATTCGGCATGGGTCTTCTCATCGGCCCAGAAGGGTTCGTTGGTCTTGTTGAAGTTGGCGGCTGTTGCCTGGCTTGGATCGGCTTTCCCGCTTCTGATCGGCGGGGTGGGGAAGAGCCAGAGTAGCGCTCCAGGGCGACAGTCCTTCTCGCCAGTATCAAGTGCTAGACGCAATTGTGCGCGCACCTGCCATTCATAGTGCAGGCTGCTGTCGCGTATATTGCCCGTCCATTGCCGGAAGGACGGTGTCTGCATATAAAGTTCGCGGCCATTGGGTACGGGGCGCATGGTCACTGGGCCGGGATTGTGCACGGTGACTGTCGCGGGGTAGGGGTCGCCATTGCCGCGATAACGTGTTTCATGAGCGAGCAGGCGTGTTTCGGGATACACATTGACTTCGCCCATCTGGGCCAGCAGGCCAGGCAGGTTACTGCTTATGCGGATGCGGGTATTGGCGTTGGCTAGCTTGTACGATTCGGCATCCGTGGTTCACGAGTCAGGAACTGCATCAGCCCTGTTGTTCAGCGCTGGCATCGCTCCGATGGATGTTATCGAAGTCGGCGCTCTTGGGCGTGGCATAAATACCCTTGGCCTCCTGGCTGCGGTAATAGCTTTCGATGCTCAAGCTGGGGTCGATACTGGTGCGCAGCGTGCAAGGTTGCTGCTGCCAGGGATGGCTGGAGAGCTGTTCTCTCAGCTTTTTGGGGGCGGAGCTGCGCTTCCAGCCTTCGAGGGTGCGGTCGCGCCAGTAGCGTTCGGGGCGTCCGGTGGCAGCATCGTGGGCAGCGGTAACGGGGTCGAGGTGGCGGCTCTGTTCCAGCACGGGCAGATCAGGTAGCGGCTGCTCGACATCCATATAGCGCTGCAAAGTGTCCCAGAAGGTGTACAGGTTGGCCTTGTCTAGGCCCAGGCTGTGCATCTTCATGCCCAGGCAGACCTTGTTGTCGGTATAGCGGTGGTGCAGCCAGAGCACATAATCATGCCCGCCATGCGGGGTGATCTGTAGTTGCATCACGGGATCGAATTCGTAGAAAGGGGCTACGAAAGGAGAGCTGAAACGCCTGCCGATCCGCAGCATGCCATCGCGCCGATTGAAGCCGCTGCCATCATGGCTGTAGATCAACGAATAGAGACCGATCAGCAGTTCAACGCCGATAACAGCCATAAAGAGAACGATTGCACCAAACCAGAAGGCGGTTTGTTCGCTCCAATAGCCCCAGAGTGCGCCTTGATCCCAGGCAATGCATCCGGCGGTAATTAGTGTAAGCACTCCCCACAGTATATAAGCCAACCAGGGTCTTGATGAGCTATATATTATTAGATTAACAAATAGCATTATAGCTCCGAGCAATGGGATGCTCATGGAGTTATAAATTACTGCTAGTTCTACAATCCAGGGAAAAAAGAACAGCGAGACACAGCAAAGTCTCAGTAAAAATAAAAAATTTAATAGTTTTCCGTTGTTTTCAAAGTTCCAATGTTCCGCATTGCAGTAAATCTGTTGTTTACGTTTTTCCCTGGCCTGTCTTTCGTAAGCGAGATGCGCTTCGCTCATTAGCTGGCCTTCGACCTCAAATGGCGAATCCAGATTGGCGTAGTGCCCCCATTTCAGAGCAGTGTCGAACAAGCCCTGCTTGTCGCGAATGGGGGCAGGCAGTGCGGGCAATGCACCGCCACGATAAGCCGCAGGACCATAAATATCTGTCGTCATACCTTGAATTCCAGGGTTTCGATCTGCCAGTACGGCGCTTCGTCGGACTGGGTATTGGGCTTTGGCGGCAGGGCAAAAGCCGGTTGATAAGGTTGCCAGGTCTTGGGGCTGGGCTGTGGCAGTATCAGTTCGTCGGCACTGTCTGCCTGCTTGGTCAGGCGGAACTGGCCGAAGACCTTGAGGCGTTGGGTGACCTGCTGCGCATGACGCTGCAGGGGCGTTTGCGTGATGACAGGGAACTGCTTGGGCAGAATGTAAAGCACCGATTCATTATCCAGCGGGTACGCAGTCAGTTTGGCTTCGTCGATCAGTCGACGCTCGGGGCGTTCTACGTTGAAGACTCCGGTGAAGGGCAGAACGGCCACTTCTTCCCGGGCGTAGAACTGAAAGTTTTGAAGCTGGAACATGCTCAGCAGCGGCGAGCTGACACGCACGGCCCAATCGTCACGCTCGAAAGGCTGGGCGGATGCACGGCGGCATTCCAGGGCAGTATTCAGGGGGGCGCGTTGCCTGTTGAGGGCGCCGAGACCAGAGCGTACGCCAGGTGATGCCTGGTCGAGCCAGTCACCCAGGCGGCTGGCTTCGATCCTGGGCTTGCCGAGCACACCGAGTAGTTGCTGGTAGGCAACGTCCGGCTCTTTGAGGTGAGCGAAGCGACTATCCTCGCCGAATATCAGTTCGGGCAAGCTGGTCTCACCATTATCCTTGCCGAACGGTCCGTTTTTCAGCAGTGCTTCGACATCACTGTCGGTCAGCCAGCCTGCCACTATGCTGCCGCCGATAAACAGCACCGCGCCGGCCACCAGCACCACCGGGTTGATACACATGCCCACGGCGTAGGCTGTCCAGGCTGCTCCGCCCGCTGCTGCTACGCCATAGGCCAGGGCGGCATCGCGGTCGCCTTGGTGCCAGGCACGCTTGGCATCCCAGGCGGAAATAACAGTCGTCACTAACATGGCCCAGCCCGAAAGAGCGCGCAGTATGGGGAGGCGTCGGTTGCCCGTTTGCTCGCCCAGGTTTGCTGCCCAGCGGGTGGAGAATTTGGACACATTCAGGCGGGGCTCATCGATAAGGGTGACGAGCACGTTCTTATCACCAAGAATAAATTTGGAAAGGTTGCCTGAGGCAACCATAAGATCTGTTGCTGCTGATGCATAACCTGCTACATAGCGACGTCGAGCATCCCCCGCCTCCCTCTGCAAACTCCTCATCCCTTCCGCTTGCGCACTCAGGTTATACAGAGCACATGCCACAGCAATCACGGGCAAGGAGGGCGACTGCGCGGCCGTGTCCAGCTTGCTGGCGACTGTATGTCGCCAGGTGCTGTACTTGATGACCTCCGGGTGGTCGGCGGGCGCCGCGAACAGAACGCCAGGGCCATGGTTGGGTAGGCTCTGCGCCACCTGGCGTGGGCTGGTGGAGGCGACGACCTGCTGCTCATGGTTGGTGATATTGGCGAAGAGATAGTTCTTGCGCGTCAGGGCCACCCGCTCCGAGGTCGTCAGCCCGTTTTTCAGACCATTTCCCTCGATACCGATGATTCTCAGATTCAAGGCCTTAGCCTCGGCCTCCGTTACCAGTTGCACACCCTTCCAGCTAGGCGAGAGCTTATCGAGCACACCGAGTGTCTGCCCGAACAGGCGGTTGAACTGGATGGCCACCGTGACATTCGCATCACTCAGGCGTTTAGCCTGAGTCATCACTGCCTGGGCGAAGGTGGTCATGAAGTCGTCGATCAGCGCGTGCAGGTTCTTGTAGACCAGCCCCTTGTCCGTGTCTTGCGGATCGATATTGGTGAGATGCAGCAGGCTATTCATACCCAGGTACTGCGGATCAGGCTCGCGCGGGGTTGTGGACAAGACGACAAGTCGCTGCACCGCGTCGGGTAGGCTGCCATCCTGGCGTGCCAGGAGGGGCCGGGTTAGTGGATGCTGGCCGCTTAGAAGTTTTTCACTCAGTTGCATGATGCGCTTTTGTAGCGTGTCACGGGTACTGGCCTGGGACAGAGCGTCGATCTGTTCAGGCTGTTTTCCCAGCGTGGTGAAAATCTCGCTCAAAAGCTGATAGGGCTCCAGCAGGCGCTCGTCTTGAGTGTATTGCCAATCCAACAAGCTCGCCGCCAATGGGCCGTTCGATAGCAGGCTGAGCAGGTGTTGAAGTTGCGCGGTGAGGTGATCTCGGGCCAGTTTGCGCTCACCATCGAAGACGGCATCCAACAGTTGTTCACGATGCAGGTGCTTCTGCAGTTCACTCAGCGGGCTGTCAGGTTTCTGCATGACCGTACTGTAAAGCGCATGGGCATATCGACCATTCGTGCGGTGCGGCACCAGCGCATTGAGGGTCAGCAGGTAGGACTCGGCCAGGCGCGCCTGGGCACAGGCATGCCGGAGTGCGAACAGGGGGTCATCGAGCATTAACCCCACCAGTTTCGGATAAGCCCGCATATTGAGTTCGGCCAGCACGTCTGTACCGGCTTCCACGGTTGGCAGTGGCTGTGGAGGTGACGCTTGGGTCGCGGCAGCCAGTTCCTCTAGGCGTAGCTGCATGCGGCTGCTCATTTCATCCGTTGGGATGCTACTGAGGCTGGGAGCAAACAGAGCGGGATCGCTCAGTAGGCTTTCGATACTGAAGTCTCGTGCCCGAAAACCGTCGGCCTGAGCGCTGATCACCACGGCTGGCATGGACTGTGTCGGCTTCCATTGGCTTGCCCCCACGATGGCTGCAGACCAGGCAAATGCGACGATCTGAGCGCGGCTCTTGACGCGATTCTGATCCTCTTCAAGCCAGCGGATATATTCCCACGTCCAAGGTTTCTCGCTGTATGCCATCAGATAGTTGTTGGCGACGGATTGCCCTTGCACAAGGATGGGAATCAGCACCACTTGCTGTTGCTTGCCGACCGGCGCTCGGTCATCTGCAGCAGCCCCGCCATCGGCCTTTTTACGCCAATAGGCAAGGTCGACATCCTTCATGTTGCCTTTGCCGTCGGTTAAAACCTCACGCCAAAGCTTGCCATTCTGGAATACGTAAATGCGTCCAGGACGCGGTAACGCTCCCTGAGGTGCTTCGTTGTAGGCAGTATGGCCTGGCAGCTTGGCCAGCGGCATGATGGCCAGGAAGGTGTTCTGTTGGATGTTCTCTTCTTCTTCATGGCTGCGCATGTCCACAGCTATCGGTAGAGAGAGTTTGCCACCATCTTCACGGTCGATATTCAGCACGAGTCGCTTACGCTGAGCATCATCGTATTGGGTTCGCTTGCGAACACCTTGCTCGATAGGTTGATCCTTCAACTCGCTCATGCGTTCTCCTCCGGGTCGAGCAGTTCAACTTGCCCGCCTTGCTCCGGGTCACCCCAGACGTCCACGATCAATTGCTGTGGGCCCTTGGCGCCTTTTTCGGTTGGCGCTGGCAACTGGTTGAGATTGGCGCTACCAGTTTTCTCTCCTACTGGTGCGGTATCGGCAGGCATGGGCAGTGTTGGGGGAATAGGCGCTGCCCCCGAACCGCTGCCCGCTGCGCCGCCGGAGTTGATCTTGATCACCGGCCCGACCAGGGTCACGCCGCCGCCGTCGAGCTTGATGAAGCTGCCGCCGCCCTTGAGGGTCAGTTCGCTGCCGGCTTCGAGCACGACCTTGAGGCCGCTGCTGAGGTGAATTTCCTGGCCGGCCTGGATGAACTGGCCGTTGCCCAGCTTGATGTGCTGGCTGTCGCCGACGGTGAGGTGGTCGTTGGCCTTGATCTCGGTCTTGCGATCGGCGTGGGTGGTGCGGTGTTCTTCGGCCTTGAAGTGGCTGTAGGCATTGGCCTCGACGGTGTCGTGGCGCTCATTGCCGACACGGATCTTCTGGTCGTGCTCGATGTTCTCGTCCCAGTCGCGCTGGGCGTGGACGTAGATCTGTTCGGCGCCCTTGCGGTCCTCGATGCGCAGTTCGTTGTAGCCGCCACCGCCGGGGCTGCTCAGGGTCTTGAACACGCTGCGGGTCTTGTTCGTCGGCAGGTCGTAGGGCACCACGTGTTCGGCGTGGTACAGGCAGCCGGTGACCAGTGGCTGGTCGGGGTCGCCTTCGAGGAAGGTGACCAGCACTTCCATGCCGATGCGCGGAATGGTGATGGCGCCGTAGCGATCGCCGGCCCAGCTGGAGCTGACGCGCAGCCAGCAGCTGGTCTTGTCGTCGGCTTGGCCT
>MDSZ01155091.1_pt1 | contig 20390 bp, 32 predicted proteins | sample 811201 | NCBI WGS metagenome assembly MDSZ01 (sample SAMN05326647, study PRJNA326480) | marine metagenome | isolation source: seawater | place: Indian Ocean: North | collected 2010 | reverse complement strand
TTCTTGGAACTTTACCTAATACTTTATTAGCTTGATAGAATTTAGTAAGAGCATTACCTCCTAATAAGTATGGAGTAAATATAAGATATGGATCTGCCATAAAAGCATTTACAAACTCACCAGCCATTTGTCCTGGATTAGTTTTTACTGCTTCTTGTAATGCTTCAAAGCTAAATGGTTGTCCTTGTTCTAATAGATAACCATAGCGTTCTAGTTTTCTTTGTGCATTTATATATTCAGGTGTACCTTCTAAGTTAGGATTAGCTTCAATAAAATCTTGCGCTCTCTTAGCTTGTACTTCTTGAGTATCACCAGTAAGATAATTATATCCTTGTCTTACAACAGACTCATTAAATATAAGATCTATTGGATTTCGTAATGTTTCAAAAAAACCTTTTTGTTCTGGACTTGATATAGATTCTCCTAGATCTAGTGCTTGTTTTGAATCACCTAAATCTAAAGAGTTTTTTGAGTTCCCTAAATCTAAGGCAGATATTGAATTGCCTAAATCAAGAGCCATGCTATTGTTTTATTTTTCTTTCACCTTGGTAGATAAACATAGTGCCTTTTGGTATTGCATCAAACTCCTCTTGTGAATAGTTGTCTACATTAATAACTGAACCTTCAGGATCAATTACATATTCTTTACCATATAAAGATGCTACATTTTTAAGTCCACCACCTTCTTGTTGTGCAAGTTGATAGGCTAATGTAATAGCTTCATTGAAAGATATACCAGTATTTTGTTGTATTGTTTTTGCTCTACCAGCTATAAAGTTTGCAACAGCATCTATATCATCTTTATTAACATCATCTTTAATAATATTTTTAGCTATTTCTAATTCACCTTTTTCTACTTTACCTGGTGTAGTTGCTTCTTTTGCAGCTTTTAAAACTCTCATTTCACTTACTTTTAAATTATTAGCAGCAATAGCTGATTGTAATAAAGCAGATGCTTGTTGTTTTTGAAATTTATTATTACCAAGTATAGCTTCTGCTACTGTATCACCTTTTTGTCCACGAACATAAACATCTAAACCATTAAGAATTTGATCATATGCTTCAGGATTATTATCTTGTAGATTAAAAATTGTATCAGCAACAGAGTTTAACTTAGACATCATAGTTTGAGGTTTACTTTCAGCTAGTGCTTCATTAATTTCTTTAATAGAAGTTGTTGTGCCTCTAGAACTTTGACCTTCTTTTTGAATAAATCCACTAGCAGGTTTTGTTCCTGCTACTCTATATAACGCTTCTTTTTCTCTAGCTGCTTTTTGTCCTTCTGGATCTAAATTCATTCCCATTTCAAAGTCTTTAGGAGCTAAGTTAAGTGTCTTATCAGGATCTCTTTGAAGTAAACCTCCTGCTGTAAAAGGTTCTGTTCTTGCCATGTTCTGACCTACTTTAAAGTTTGGATCAGATTTTAAAAAATCAAATATTGCCATAGTATCTCCTTATCCTAATAATCCACCAAGGCCACCAAGTATTGCACCGAGACCTCCGAATCCAAATGGTTGACCTAATCCATAACCAGCTTTTGCTAAACCAAATGCACTAGTTAATGGATTAGCTTGTGGTGCATATTGAGTTGTCGGCATTTGTAATCCAGCTGCCATAAATGGAAACTGTCCATATCTAGATAATCTATCAAATGGAGATTGTTGTTCAAATTGAAATCTATTGATACGATCTTGTAATTCTCTAGCTGCAAGATCTTCATAAGCAGAACCAACTCCACTAATCCCAGATATTCCTGCAAGTCTCCTTGCATCAAAAGCATCTTGTAATCCAGGTAATGCTCCTGCTGCTTGAAACTGTCTACTTAATGCAGTTTCTCTAGATTGTAATTCTCTAGCTCTTTCTGCTTCAGCTGCACTTTGAGCTATAGGTGCATATGCAGTTGCAAAACCTCTTGCTGCTGCTTGCTGTGCGCCTGGACTTGTTCCTGTTCTACCCATACCACCAAATTGTGTAGAGATATCACCCATAACATCAGCACTAATACCTGATCTTACATCAGATAAATAATCAGCTTGAGGTGTTAATTGAGAATATGCACTTGGCATAGATCCAGATGCAAATCCACCTAATGTACTACCTGCCATATTATATAAAGAACTTGGTCCAGCCATTTCAGTTCCTAATGTTTTAGCCATATCTAATGCAGCTGTTGTTTCAGGTGCAAATGGTACTACTGTAGATCCAGGATAGTATGATGAGCCTACACCACTAGCATATAATTTAGCAGCTTCAGCCATAATATCTTTAATGTAAGGTTCAGCTGGTTCATATACACCACCACCTGACATTATTACTTGTGGATCACTTCCTCCGAATGACATATTTTAGTCCTCCAATTTTCTTTCTAATAAATAATGTGTTATTTTATAATTATATTTTTTAAGTATGCGAGACCATCCTGGTCGAGCATATGTTTCTAGATGAGTACAACCTTCTTGTTTGGCGTAATCTTCTAATGTATCAATTTTATCTTGCCAAGATTTTTTATCTTTGCCAGTCACTATAAATAAATTTAATGATTTTGTATTACTACGTTTTAATATCTTAGTTACTATACAACCTTGATATTTATTTTTTCTTTTTTCATTCCATAAAATCCATAACTGAGCTTTACCTTTATATAATTCCTTATGTACATCTTCTAAGTTATAGTGATTACCAGAATACTTTAATGCTTTTTCAATAGACTCATTAACAAATGGTTCAACTGATTTAATATTTTCTGTAGGTATAAATACAGGTATTGTCATGTAATTTCTAATATAGATATTGTTCCACTAAAATGATTTGCAGATCCAGCTTCTAATCTTAATATATCACCAGATTCTAAAACTATAATACCATCAGATATGTCCTGAGAAACACCTGAGTTTATTGTATGTTGATCTATTTGAAACTCTGTAGTAGCAGAACTATCATAAACATAACCTTTGATAGTATGATTACCAGCACCATAATTAACTGTGTGAATGTTTTTTACTAAGCAAGTAGATCCAGATGAACAAGTATATACATCTGTTTTATTTGTATTTGTTAAATTAAATTGTGCGTTTTTATAGTTGTGTGCCATTACTCTTTATTATCCTGATCTACCCTTTTCCAAAATTCGTCAAGGGCATTATGTTCACAATTAGAACAACCACAGCTTTTACATTGACCATTGTTGCTACAATGACATTCATGTTCGCAATTACGACACATCATATTAACCTCCAAAGAACCAAGATGCTACTTCATAATTTTCATCATTATGATAGCGTACTAGTTGATTTACAATATCTTCAAGCACTAATTGAAAGTTTGCTTGGTTATCTAAGTCTTGATAGATAAATTCTAAATTGCGTTCACTTGTCATTTATATCTACCACCTTTAGCTCTGCCACCTGCACCACCTGGTCCAGCACTTCCTCCAGCTGTACCTCCAGATCTTCCTCCAGGTTTACCTCCACCTGTGCCTCTATCTCGCATTTGATCTATTGCATTTCTACGAGCTACATTTGCTTTTACACCTGGTAATTCATCTGTTGTTCCCATTGTATCTGGCATCCTAGTATCTCTAAGTCCTTTAAATCTTGCTGACGTATCAATATTATCTTTAGTATCATCACCTTTACCTACTAAATCTGCTAATGAAATTTCTTGTACTGCATCTACTACTTTACCAAATAAACCAGGCATTCTAGGTTTATATGAAGAAATAACAGCAGGGCCAGCGATTGAATAACTAGGATCTGTTAAACGAGTTCCTAAAGAACCAAAACCTGATTTAACATCAGCCATAAGTTGACCAAAATTTTCGTAACCTGGATTATTTTTCATAAGTCCACCTCTATAATCTTTTGAATAAGGATTATTAAATCCACCACCACCACCAGGTAGTTCAGGTATTACACTTTCAGGCATAGGTTCTTCTGTAGTTTCTCTTAATTTACCAGTAGTAGGATCTATTTCACTATCTCCTGTATTGTATATAGATTCAAATGACTTTGATGTTGGAAAAAAATCTGTTTGATCTGTTCTATATGTACCCATATATTCAGGTATAATCATTTCTGTTCTTCCAGTTACAGGATTTGTAATAAATTGTACTTGTTGTCCAGGTTGTGTTGCATCTTGTCTAACAGTTCCTGATTGTGTATTGCTTAATAAACCAGAAGGTACAGGAGTTCCAGGAAAATACTCTTTAACATTTGGATTTGGAATATTGATTCCTTGATCTCTATCGTCTATTCCATCATTATTATAATCTCTAAAGTCAGCAGTTCTTACATTTCCAAAACCTGATTGTAGAGTAGGCATATTCAGTACATCATTACCAAATGTTCTTCTGCTTTCAGGGTAAGTAATAGAATCATATTTTTGTCTTATTCTATCAAAGTCGATTGGGTTTCCAATAAGTGCCATTATCTATATCCTTCTTTAATTGCTTCTATGTCAAGTCCTTGTGCATCTGACCAAGTTGTTGATGCAGGTACTTGAATGTTAATTTTAAAATATCTTGCAGATCTATGGAATGGTATTGTTCCTGTAGAGTGCATACTAGTTTGTCCAGAATTAGATGCAGTATCTGATACTCTGTTTCTAAATGATATAGAGCCAGTTGCAGACGAAGTATCTATAATAGGTCTTACATGAGTTAATAAAGATCTACTCTGTGGAAATATCTCTGTTTCTCCTGTACCAAGTTCACAAGCCAATGTATTACCATTAAACTGTCCAAGAAAGTGTGATGTATTAAATACACCAAAACTTGTTAGTCCACCTGAAAATCCAGCATCATCAAAAGATACACTAATCTGTTCTATGTTGTTTGTACCAGCAGATGGAAAGTCATCTAATTGTTCTAATGTTTTACCTTCTGATAAATTTTGAAACATTAACTCATGGTCAATTTCTACTACTGACCATCTTCCAGTTTCATAATGAAATACTAATATCTTATCATTTTGTGTACTAGCTGTTAGTCCAGTACGAGACGGATAAGACCAACATACTAATTTATTTTCTTGATCTACTGATGCTCTTACTCTTTCTCTTAGGTCTCTTTTAAGATCACCTTGAAAGAAACGATCTACTTTACCATTACCAATAGGTTTAGATACGTTTCCATCAGTAACATAAAAACCATCTTCAGATAAAAAATATACAAGATTACCAACTTTAATTACATTCTTACCTTGAACAGCACCTCTATTATCTTCAATACGTCTAAAAGAAAATATAACATTACCACCTCTAAAATCCATTCTGGTAATTCTATTCTCTTGAAATATCAAACCATACTGTCCACCAACAATACCTGTAATAACACCACCCTCAGGTAATGTTTCAGAGTCTGCTTGGTTTACTCCAACAGTCCATGACGTAGCATTATTAAAGCTAGACCATTGTACTACATTTTGTGCAGTAGGTTGAAACCCAGTAACAACAAAATTACCTACAACAGCAGCATGTCTAAATGTAGGAGGTGATCCACCTAATGCAGCAAAGTCAGATGATGTTCCCATAGTCCACGCTTGAGGAGCTTGAGTACCATTAAAGGCAATAACTGTTTCACCAAACTTTATAAAATCCCAATAGTTATTACTAGCTGTGCTAAATGTAGTGCCACCACTCTCATCAACAAATGAGTTAGCAGTAAGTTTATATAATTTAGTAGCGTCACCTGCAAATATAAATACATTACCACTATCATCTTTAAATGTAGCAGCTCCTTGGCATCTTGCTGTCAAAGCATTACCACTAGATGTTTGAATACTTTTCCAAGGCCTGTAACTATTTACAGCTGGGTATACATTTTTGGCTTCTGTTGAACCAGGATTCAAATGATCTGGTAAGTCAGGTAGCCATTCTCCAAAAGGTACTTGCATTATTTTACGTTATCAAAGTTATTAATATTAATGTCTGTTCTTTGTATTAATGGTGATCCATTATATTTATCTTTTTCATCAACTGCTTCTACTTGTTGTAAAGCTGTTTCATACTGTGATTTAAACTGAGCAATAGTAGTTTGATCCATACCTCTAATAAATGTAGATGCAAAATATAATGCACCATACAAATATACATCAGGATGATTTGTTAATATATGATTAGTAGTTGTTGTGCCATCAATGCTATCAAATGCTTTGTAGTATGTTAATCTAGCTGTATATGCAGTATCAGGTGTAGGACTAAATCTAAAATTAGATCCTTCAATAGAATACATTTTAGGAACTCCAGATCTTTCAAAACCAGCAGTATTAGCTTGATGATATGCAGTAGTTAGTTCTAATGTTTGGTCAGGTGTAGAACTAGTTAAGATAAAACTACGAGCTTGTAAAAATCCTGTAGGTAGAGCTTCTGTTTCTGAGTCTACTGTAAATGATGTATCAACTGTTTCCATGTTTCTAACTCTTAATCTACGATTAAAGTCAGCTTCTGTTAAGTCAATAAAATCATCTATCTCAGATGTTAAATCATCTCTAGCTAGGAAATTAGCTATAGTTGTTTTTAAGTTTGCGTAATTGTTTAAAGCCATTATAACTTCTTATCTCCTACTCTAAAGTTTTGGAACTCATTACTATTAATCATTCTTTTAATAATGCTACGTTGATCGTCTTTATGTAGCTTGTACCAATTAGAATGACCAAATAGTTCTTTTGTTTTTATTTGTAAAGCAATCAATGGTATTTGTGCAATACGTTGAAAGTCACCTCGTTGTTCGTTAGCTCTATGATTACGAGCTATTTTATTATCTTTTAATATGTTAGTAGTATCTTGAGATTTTCTTACAACAAGTTTTCTTGTTGATCTATCAATGTGAACAGGTTGATTACTGTCGTAAATATTTTCCATTACCACTCTTTTATTTTAGATATTACTTCTGGGTTTTTCTGTGCTTCAATTTGTGCATCTAAGTTTGCTTTCATTTCATCTTCAGTTTTATCTGCACTATCAACAACACAAGCAATACAATTATCTTTTGTCATTGAATCAAAGTCCATGTCAGCACCATTGCAAGAACCATACATTCTTGCACTATAATCTTCATCAACTGCATTGAATGACCAATGTATTGTTTTTACTTTGTTCTCTGAGTTTGTTTCAAATTTTGAAAATGACCAAGTGTATTCTGTTGCCATTTGTTTTCTCCTTATTCTTTGTTAATTATTAGCAATGCAACGTACATGGAACAGTATAACTACCATCACTATACGTTTCAATTATTACATTTGAATTGACTTTAGCAACTGTTTTACTTCTTATGATGTCATCATCTTGTATTTTAGCTGTACCATCACCATTAGATACAAGTAAATCACCAGCTTCTACAGTTACATCTGCATTGACTCTTATAACGAATGTACCAACTTGAGCAATATTCATATCATTGACATCACCATCAAGTCCGTCATCTGCATCATCCCAATTTGAGAATACACCATAAACTTTTTTACTATCTTCTGTGTCGGAGACTTTACATTTATTATGCTTTACGTCATCTTCTTTAACGATAGTTCCTGTGTACTCAGTTCCATTAGATGTAAAAGTAATTTCATCACCAATAGATTTATCACCTAACGATATTGATTCTTTTACTGTGTGTGCTGGTGTTACATTGCCTTCATCATCTGTGCTTTCTGCTACTTCCGAAACAGCTTGATACCAATCACACATTTCATCTATTGAATCCATTATAGTTCCACGAAGTATTGTTGGTTTAGAATTATCTGCAAGTCTTGACCAGTGAGAGCCAGTAAAACCATTATAAGAAACAGTAGAACCACTAACTTCGATTGAACCTTCTTCTGTGCCAGCTTGATGAAATGCAACTAATGTTCCATCATTTGTAAATCTATTTAAATACATTACAGTTGCACTGCCACGCCTAAATGATGCATAACCATTATCACCTATAACAACACCAGCGGCATTTGCGGCAACAGCAGTATTAGTTGTATTAAACGTAGCCTCACCACCAGTATGAATACGCATTCTTTCAATAATTCCACCACCTGAAGGAGCAGTCCAAAATCTCATATGAGCACTAACTGTATTTGATGCTCTTATAGTATCTATTCTTGCGTTATGCTCTGTACCATCATAAAAAGATAGTATTCCTAAAATTTGGTCGTCAGCACTAGTTCCGTTATTTGCTAGTTGTACAGTAGCATAATCCTGTGAACCAGTTCCTTTTAGTGCAAGAGATGTTCTTCCATCTCCAAAATCTTGTATAACATCAGTCGTTCCTATAGCAACATTACCATCACTTGTAATCACCATTGCTTCTGTGATACTTGAGCCTTTTACATTAAAAGAAAAACCAACATTACTAGAAGCATCACTAATTAAAGCTACAGAATTATTTGAAGGAATATTTGTACCTGCTATTTTTAATCTTCCATTTCTACTATTAGTCGAGTCTGGTATAAATTGTGCTACTACTTCTGCTGAAGCATCTGTTCCAATATCAACTGCTGTACTTTCACTTCCTAAAACGTGAAGAACATCTTCTGGACTTGACGTTCCGATTCCTACTCTACCAGAACTATCTATACTCATACGTTCAGCAGCAGCTGTTTGAATACTAAAAGAGTCTGCTGAGTGTCCATATCTTATTGAACCTCTATCAGCAGCTCCATTATCACCAAAATTTATGTAAGAAAAATTATCATTAGCAGCAAGAAAAGTCATACCGCTTCTAGTACCTTCTATAACCAGCTCATCAGCATTACTACTAACTAAACCTGATGTACTAGCAGTTGAAACTGTTAGTTTGCCAGGATCACCTGTAGTACCTATTGAAACATTTCCACCACTAAAAATTCTCATTCTTTCTGTTTCTACTGTAGAAAATCTAAGTGAATTATCAGAATTAGCGTGTTGTATTCTACTTTGAGTATGGTTATCAGTATCCCCAAAGAGAATACCAACTGTATTAGATGTTCCACCTTCTAAACCGATATACATATCAGCACTTGTATCTTTTAGCTGAACAAATCTTGTTGGACTTGACGTTCCAATACCAACTTTACCAGCACTTGTAATACGCATTCTTTCAGTTAATGCACCACTCGCTGGTTGCGTTCTAAAATTAATCTGACCAGAATCAGTTGCTCCATCTGTTACACCGCCAATGTGTGCAACAGTTTCACCCGCTCTATTAAAGTTAATCATTCCTAATGTTGAGCCTGTTCCTGCGTCTGTATGGTCTAAATTAATTTGACCACCTTCATTATTTTCAAGTTGTAAAACTCTATAACCACTACCACCCGCTTGAGTTATTACATCAATAGAGCTTGTGCCAATTCCTAAATTTCCCGAACTGTCTAGTGTCATTCTTTCTGCATTTGCTGTTTGAAAAACAAATTTATCTCCATTGTGTCTGTAAGCTATTCTGCCTTGTCTATTAAGACCACTATCACCAAATAAAATTTCACCTTCACCAGAAGTACCAGAAAGAATTGATAATCTTGTATCACCAGAATTTTCTAAAACTGCTATTGTATCTGTGAAAACATCAGCACCACTATCCGCAGATTTAATGTGAAGCCCGCTACCTAGATCTGGATCAGCACCAATACCTACAATGTTGGATCCACCATTGATGTGAAACATATTAGCATTGCCATCAGATTCTACTCGAAAGTCTATGTCACCTGAATCATCATTTAATACAGTTTCAGAAGCAGTTGATTTAAATCTACTCATCTGAGAGCCACTAATAACACTACTTATATTAAATGTTGCATCTTCAGCTCCATTACTAACATCTGTAAACGTAGCACTTATATTTACTAATTCTGTTGAGTTCCCACCATCATCATCAGCTTTAAATTTAATAATACCACAATTATCACCATCTGCTGGAGAACCACTATCTCTGTTTAAAACAAATTTTGGACCATTATTAGCATCAGCATCTGTTGATGCTAGTGTTAGCGTATCAGAGTTATCAGTAACTGATATTGTACTTGCAGACGTTGCAGTAAGTCCACCAGTAATATTAATATTTCCAGTTCCTGTAATATTGTTTGAGTTTAAATCTAAATCTCCACCAAGTTGAGGTGAAGAATCTTCAACAAGTTCATTGGTTGCAGCAACTGTACTATCAACATATGCTTTAATAGATTGTTGAGTTGCAAGATGAGTAGCAGAGTCTGATGCCATGTTATCTTCATCTTTAATAGCAGTACCACTTACACCAGTATTTAGAACTGGTGATGTTAAAGTTTTGTTGGTTAATGTTTGTGAACCAGTTAGGGTAGCAACAGTTGAGTCAATAGAGAAAGTAAGATCATAAGGATCTGCATCAGAACCATTGTCAGTATCTGTCCAATTAATATCTATACCACCACCTTCAACAAACTTAACTTCATTATTGTTGTTAATTGTAACTTCAGTTCCATCTCCATCTTCCAATACAAATTGAAAAGATGATGATTGTAGATTAGATACAGTTATTTTTTTAGTAACACCAGCATCAGTATCAACAATAGCTAATACATCATCACTAGCTGGTGATGTTAATGCTGTTAATTCACTAATTTTACTGTCAGCCATTCTTTACTCTCTTTCTTAAAACTTTGTTTCTTTCTTTATTTTTTATTTTTTGTAGAGAAGATTTTTCTTTCTCTTTTAATATCTTTACAAGCTCGTCAAATTTCATTTACCTTGTCCAACATAACGTTTAAAGTTTCTACGTTTCTGTTTATTCTTAGGTCTTGATCTAACAGATTGTCCAATCGAAGTTCTTTTCTTAGGACCAGGTACGTGTGCTGAATATGATTTTGCTTTTTTTGCCATTAATTAGGTATTGGTGTACCACTAAATACAGTACCCACTGCTTGTTCCAATCGAAGGTTTGATCCTTCTTCCATTAATAAATATGTTCTATCTTCTAATTGCAAGACATCATTAGGCACATCTGTCCTACGATCACGATAACGATCTTGTCCTCTAATAGAAAATCTTTTCATCTATTGTGTTACTTCAGTAACTCTTGCAGTTCCAGTAACAGATCCTACTCTTAAAAATGCTACTTTAGTACCTGGAGTAACTCTAAAATACTCAGGTGTATATGCAGGTACAATTAAACTTGATGCAGCAGCAGTTGGTGCAGAACCAAACTCTACATAAGCATCTACTGTACATACAATTCTAACTTCTCTAGTTTCACTTTGGAATGCTGTGCTGTTTGCAGCAGAAGAATCAGCAACGGCTACTGTGTGATTTGTGTCTACTTTAAATGTAGTTGGGCTTTTTGTTGTTGTCATATTTACTCCGTTAGTTCTGAAATATACAATGAACCATCAGCTGATGATCTAATAGCAGATACAATCTGACCTTCAGTAACTTTGAATACTTCATAATCTTTTGCAGCTATTGGTGTTGCAGCACTAGTTGCTGTAACAGCTGGATTACTTATAGTGATAAAACAATCAGTCGTTGCATATACTCTAATAAATCTTACATGATCTGAAATAGCAGAACTATTTGCAGCGCTTGATGTGTAGTCTACTTTTTTTACTACTCCACTTAATCTATACATAATACTTTCCTTTAATAGAGGGGAGACCGAAGCCTCCCCCTAATTATAATTACTGATTAATATCAGCAATAATGCCGTGTGCGGCTTCGTTTCTCATTTCGAGAGTGTACTCAACTAAAAGTTGTTTCTTCTCAGAGTCACCAGTCTTTGCAAGATCAGCAACTTGGAAGTCTCTTAGATAAGCAGTTGCAGCCATATCAGACTGTAGTAAGAAAACATGTTTCTCAGCAGTCGTAGCCATAACTCTATTTGGAACAACTTGAATGTCTCCAAAGTCTGAGCTATAAACATCAATAGCAGCATATTCAGTTCTTGATTCAGCTGGACCAAAACGAGTAGTGTTCGCATTAAATCCAGAAATCACTTGTTTAACTGAAGGTGGAACTACCAATAGATCCAAATCGCCACCAGAAACATAAACGTCTTCAATAGCAGCTTTTAGGATTGTCTCAGTAAGGTCTCTGTCATCACCACCATTAGGTAAGTCAGTTCCTCCACCAGTTGACATTGAACCAGTAGCACCTACGCTACCATTTGTTGCAATCCAAGCAGGTAAAGAACCTAAAGCTCTAGCAGCAGTTGCTGATCCAACAGCAGCTACTTGACCTTCGATAAGAGCAAACTCCATATCTTTTTTAAGTTCTTTTGATTTCTTAGCAATTTGATATGCCATTTCGTCAGCTCTACCAGCAGCGTCAACAGCACTTTGAGTTCCTGATAAAGCAATTACTTTGTCAGAAATTTGTGTAAAGTTTTGCGCTCTAGTAGTAGCAGTCATAGCATCAACAGTTGCATCGTCACCTTCAATTACTTTGTTAGCACCAGGTGCAGCTAATGAATCTAATTGCCATTCATGCTTAGTTGCTTTAGCGACAGTTCTAGGTATCGCTGAAAGTATAGGAGTATCTTCAGGGCTGATATTGTAAATAACATCCACTAAATCTTCTCTTATACCAGTTGTGTCGTACGTATCGTACAAGTTGGTTGGTTGTGCCATAAGGCCTCCTTATTTTTAATTAGAGAAAGTCTTTAAAAATCTTGGCAGCATCTTTTACTTGACCAGACTTTTTAAGACGACTTAGTTTATCTCGTCTAAGTCTTGCAGCTTCATCAGCTTTTGTTTTAGCAACGCCAGCTTTAACAACTTTAGGAGCTTTAGCAACTTTCTTTGTAACTTTAGGATTTGCTTTTCTTAACTTATCATAAGTCATAGCATCTTTAATTAACAAGACTTGTCTTGAATCATAAATACTATTGATCTCTTGATCGCTATAACCAACACCTGATAGATATCTTCTCATATCAGATTTCATTTTGGTAGCTTTAGCAGGATCAGCAAAGTCAGGTATCAAGGTAGCAATCTTATTTTGTTGCTCCTGGATATATTTTTGAAACTCTTGCATTTGATTAGCTTTAGTTTCTTCCTGGATCATGTTTAAGTTTTCAGCACGCTTTCGCATTTTATGTTCTAGTCGTGCAGCTTCAACAGGATCATCTTCATAAAGTCTTTCAAAGTCTATATTGCTATATTCTCTTTGAAGTTCTTGTTGTGCCATTGTTGTTAAATCATTTAACTTAGACAATTTTTGGTTAATCTCAGATTGAGATTGTTGCAATAGATCGTTGTACTTTGATTTCTCTAAAGACAATTCTGATGTTTTGCGTGTATAATCAGCTTCTCGTTGATACCCTCGAAGTAGTTCATCAAGGGTGACCTCCATTTCGTTACCATCAACTTTGACAACATATGCAGGTTCCTCTGAACTTTCATTAATATCTTCTTGAGCTTCTATTTCCAAAGGTTGTTCTGTAAGTTCTTCAGTTTCCTGATTCATATACGGAACATCACTTGGATTAACTGTTTCATCAACAGCTTCTTCTTCAACTTTTTCAGTTACTTCTTCAGCAACTTCAGTTGGTTGTTCTTCTTTTGTTTCAGCAGGTTTAGTTTCTCCAGTCATAAGACCTCTGATAACTTGACCAGCATCAATCACATTCATAGCTTCATCAGCCATAGTTCACTCCTTTGTGGTTAGTGTTATGTTAGCACTCCAGGATGGGTGGTGCTATTTCTTGCGAAGATCTTGTAATTGTTTCTCTGCAAGTTTCCCAGTCTCCATAACAGTACGGAGATGGTTTTCAACTTTACCTAATATTTGGTATGCAAGATAAATAGAAAATCTACCTTTGTCATCCGTAGGTGTAGTTTGAAATATTGCTTCTTCATAAGATTTCTTTAGTGTATCTAAAGTTTCTTTGAATAAATCGTTTTCTAAAACTTCCTTGGCTCTTGTGCCTCTATTAGTCTCTTTGTGGAGATCCGACATTTATTTGTACTTCTGCCTCAGGTTGTTCTGGTTGTAATAATTCTTTAGTTGTAGCATCTAAAAGTTGTTTATTAGTATCACTAATACCTTTCATTTCTAATGCTTCACGCCTAATTGCTTTCTCATCTATATCAGCTTTGTATTTTAATTCAAGCTCTTTTGCTTTTGTTTCAAAGTCTAATATCATTTTCTGATATTTTAGTTCCATCTCACGCATTCTATTTTCATAGTTCATCTGAGCTTCAGCTGCTTTTTGTTGTGTTTGAATTTGAGAAACTTTTTCGAACTCTGTTTGTTGAGGTTGTTTTGGTGGCATTTGTTGCATACCTAATGCTGGTTCTGTAAAGTATGAACCTACATCTTTTAGTCCTGCATTTTCAATAATGCGAGCCAATGTATTATAAATGTTTTGTAAGTTTACGATTGGGCCTTGTGCAGATCCTTGAAGTTTAATTGCTTCAAGTTGTCTACCAAGAATAGCATTTAATATTTGTAATTGTTGATCTCTAGATCCTGTACCTAATCCTACATGAATAGTAACATTACATCTATCTCTCCATTCCATAGGATTCATAGGAATAAAATTATTTCTAATTTTAACAATACGTTGTTTATCTTGATACTTAACAACTAATTCAAATATCTTTTTGAATATATCTTTAACACCAGTCTCAGCAAATACTCTTGCAATTAATTCTAATCTCATTTGTGATTGTGATAGAATAGTATTAATACCAGTAGCAGTTTTATTTAATGTATCAGTATCCATACCCTGATTGTATTTAGTAACACCACTACGTTCTTCTTTAATGGTATCAAGGTAAGTTAATAATGGAAATGCTTGGTTGCTTAGTGTTTGATTTTGTAAAGGCATCATAACTTGTCCAGGTGCGCCCTTTGTTCTTACAACTCCGCCCGGTCGGTTTGTTAAAAGATCATCAAGATTAACCTGACCATCCATCACAGCAACTCTGTTATTGTTTGTTAGATACATATTATCTAGTACCTGACGCATCACAGTAGATTTAATTAATTGAATGTCCTCTACTAACTCTGCAACAGATCTACCATGGAATCTATGTGGAACAATAATAGGTGTTAATGAACAAAAAGGATGAGAATCAACAGCAACATTATCAAGAATAGTATATCCACTATCACCAGCAGAAGTTATCTTTCTAAGTTCTGCAACTCCATCACCATCAACATCCATTCTAATATAAGATTCATAAACAATTACTTCTTCAGTAGATGCATCACCTACTGTTCTATCATAATCATCATCTACATTTCTGTATCTTGTGCTGCGTTCTGAGTTATATTGTTCTTTGTTTTCACTTGGTAGTGAATAAACTTTATCATAATCAAAGCCCATTTCAATTAATGCACTACGAGTAGTTGGAACTCTATGACACATAAAGTTTGCATCAGCTAATGATTTAGCTTGGCGTTCAATTAAAAATTCTTCAGGTGGTATTGGTTCTATTTTAACTTTACCAAATGTTTGTTTTCTAGTTATGACAACATCATGTAGTTTAGGTGTTGGAACTTTGTTAAGTTCATCTCTCATTAATGATGCTTGTAAAGAATCTTCTTGTTCTGCTAGTACATCTTCTGCTTTTGATTTTTGTTCTAGGAATGTTTCATCTTCGTACTCAGTATGTTCTTTTACTTCAACACCATCTTCATCAACAAGCATTGTAAATTCATCATCAGATAACTTCTCATAAGTTTCTCTTTCAATTTTTTCAGAGTTATCCCAATATACTTTACAGATACCATTCTTTTGTAGCAATGCATCTTTGAACATTGAGTATAGAACAGTAAAGCCTTCGTTATCTTTATTAAAAATATGATTAAGATAATCAGTTGCTTGTTCAGCAATCATAACATCTTCTTGTGAAACAGGTTCTACCTTAACTACATTATCACTTGCAGTAAATATTCTAAGTAATGGTGGTAAGATTGATTCAATAGTATCAGCTACATCAGTAGAAACAACTTGTGATCTACCTTCTACTTCATTACCAAATGCTTCACCAAAATAATATTCATTAGCTTTACGTCTAGATTCTGTTAATTCAGAAGAATAAAATCCATAACTATTTTTAATATGATCTCCTAAAATACCTGAGATTACATACTCGTCTAGTGGTTTACCTTTTGCCATATATTTCCTTAAACTATATATCTTGTATCTACACTCATGGGTTGAGTCCAATCAGTTCTTGTTGGGCCATCAACAACACAGCCATATCGAAATGCATCTGCAGCATGTGAACTCCAATCGTGTAGGGGTTTATTTTTAAATGTTTGCATTCTATCGTCAAACTGTTTTCGATATTGTCGCAAACAATCAATACCATATTTACATCTGTTTTTATCAAACCAACAGTTATCTAAATTATTTCTCACAGCTTCTATACCATGATCTACTTCTAATCGAGGACATACTTCAAAGTCTAATCCAAGATCATAAGCAACTTCTAACCTGGACTTACCAGTACCAAGTTCTCTTGTTGTAATATCGTGTGGGCCAATATGTCTACCATAATTATATCCCTTATCTCTAAGGACTGTAGCATAATGTCCAAGTGATTCACCTGATGTTTCATAATAATCAATGAGTCTTACTTCTTCACCAGTTCGTTGTGCAAACCAAATAGAAGTTGAATCACCTATTCCTAAATCCCACCATGTTTCTACATCCAGGTTGGGATCATAATCTACTTCTGTAATCCTATTTTCTCTTTCAGCTTTTTGAATTTGTTTACCATAGTAAGCACCAGAGACCGCAGCTTGAAAACTACACTCATACTCCTGCTCAAATTGATCTTCTGGCATAGTTTCTCTAGCAGATTCCAGTTCTTCAGCTGAGATAATTTCTGTTTCACTTGCTCTATATAATTGTGCATACCAATCCTTTCCTGTTCTTTTTGCAAAATCATAAACATCCCAGAACTGATTATGTCCCATTGGAGTTCCAATAAAGATTACATAACCAAGTTTATCTGACACAGCTGGTCTAACAACTTCTGTCCATGTTCTAGGAGACATCAATGCAAACTCATCCATGCATACGCCATCAAACCCCAATCCTCTAAGAGCATCAGGATTATCAGAGCCAAAGATTTGAACTCTTGATCCATTCCATAGATCAACTTTAAGTTCAGTTTCGTGACGCTTGCCACCAAGTTTCATTAAGGGTTCCGTATATTCTTTTAAATAGTCGTAAGCGACTGCCTTACCCTGGCGATAGGTTGGTGCTATATACGCCAATCTTGCATTTTGCTTTTCACACGCAGTCATAATTAAATGATTGATTGCAAATACTGTTTTACCAAATCTGCGGTGACAGCAAATAACATTAAATCTTTTTAGTTCGTTATGAATTTTTTCCTGTAAAGGCCGAGGTTCATAAGGTATATCTATTTGCATTAATTGTTTAAAGTTTCTGCATCCATTAATACTTCAGCTAGTGTATTAGCTCTATTAGGTGTTTGCTTTGCAAACTTAGAATCTAATAATTCTTCTGCTGCTAATTTATAATTTCTATCTTTTAATGCATCAAGCATTTTTTTAAAACCTAAAGTTCCTTTTTTTCCCATTTGAAAATTCATTTCAACTAAAACTCCAAATGCTTCAGGACTAATTGAATCTTCATCTATTATAGACTTTGCATTATTTAATGCCTTATCAAAATCTTTATCATACAAATTAAGTAATCCTTCTATACTAGTTGGAATTTTTTCACCTTTGATTACTTTATGTCCAACTCCTACAGTTTCATTTCCAAGTGTATCTAAATAAACATTTTGTCTAAAACCTTCATGTTCTTTTATTCTATCTTTAACTGCACTATACGGATCAGAATTATTTGTTATTGTTAGTAAACCTTCTGATCTAATATCATCAACTGCTTGAGCTTTATTACTAGGTAGCAAAGCAAGTAATCCTTCCAGCATGTTATTTCTTTTTTCTCCAGCCAATAGTAACAGTAACAGGCTTATCATCATCACCTTGCAAAGTTTTAGTAACAGATGATAGTTTAGAATGGACATATGGTGCTGACTCCTTTGCAGCCCACATCTTCTTTTCGACAGAAACCTGTGGGTTATTCAATAGGTTTAACATATACTTTAATGGTGTTGTTTGACCTTTACCTAGTTTAGCATCTAAGCGTTCTTGTTTTGTTCCAGCTGTAACTCCTACAGGTCTACCTGCACCTTTACGTTTTCCTCCGTGGCCAGCCATTATATTAACCCTGTTAAGTTTGCCAATAACATTTTTCTTAAATTCATTGGTGTAGATTTTAATTGTGGTTGACTCATTTGTTGCCTTTGCATACCCATTGGTTGAATTGTTTGTGCATTAGGCATATTCATTGGCATTTGTGGTTTCATGTAAGGTGATAAATCTTTTGGCCCAACTCTTACGCCAAATATCTTTTCAATATCCTCATTAGTTTTAACATCCATACCATCAAAGCGTGAACCTGGACTAACAACTTTATTGTTTTCTAGTGTAGCAACTTCTTTGTCTACTGTTAAAAATTTCATCATATGATTATCCTTTAATTAGCAATTCCAAGCTCTAAGTGATTTATTAATTCTAGAGTTTGGATCTCTTGCAGTCTTTGCAGAGGTTAATTTCTTTTTCATTCCCTTCATTCTAGCACAGAAGGATGCTCGTCTAGGATTGCCTACCTTCTTACTAGGAGCTTTGAGGTTACGTTTCTTACCAGTCTTTGTTCTTCCCTTATTGTAAGATGCACGACCTTTGCGATTCAAACCCCCACTAGGGTTCTTACCTTCTTTACGTTGCCATGCTGGAGTCTTAGCCATGTTTCTTCTGTACCTCAAACTTAGCTGTTAATGATGCTCCTTTGTGAGGTTTAAATTTACCTGAATGTTTCATTAATTTATAAGATGAACCTTTCTTCATCCAATGAAAACCAGCGGGTGCTTTAATTGATTTCATCATTTCTGTTTTCTCTTTCTTCCTGATGCAGTAACAGACCAGTTGACTCTTTTTGGCCCAGTCTTTTTAGCTGCTTCTTTCTTTGTTATTCGTTTGGCTATCTTTTTGGGTCTACAAGCAGGGTATGGTCGGCCTTTATCCTTCTTACCAGAACGACCACACTTCTTTCCTGTCTTAACATCACGCCAGTCCTCCTTGAACCACTTGCGCAAACCCCCCTTATACGCCATTAGTACTTGCCACCACGTTTCTTATACGTTTTGACAAGCCATGCGTTAGCATAAGCACTAGGATAGACCTTGAACTTACGCTTAGCCTCTGCTTTTACCCTAGAGTATAGGGCTTTATTCTTAGGTTTAGGTGATGCCATATTAAACTATGAACTTTTTATTAGATTCCTGTACTTTCATGCCAGGTTTCTTTTTCTTTTTAGCCTCCATGATCTTCTTTTTAAGAGAATCAGGTAGAGTCATTTGTTTCTTAGTAAGCATTAGTAAGACATACCCTTCTTTTTAGTTTTCTTCTTCATTTTCTTTTTTTTCTTTTTCATTGGTGGTCTACCTTTAGTAGAACCATATGTACCTTTACCCATTGGCATAGTTATCTCTCCTTTTAAATAGTGTTTAAATTGATTTTAAGGTATCAAACAGACGAATTTGAGTCGATCAGGTCTGTATCTACCATATTAAGGTTACCTGCTACTGTACGCCTCTCTCCGTCACCCTCAAAGGGATAGACACAATGCTGTGTCCAGGATGGAAACATCAGTAGTTTACCAACTTCGGGCTTAACAGTCCGTGAGAATGGTGGTCTTAGCTCCTCCAAACCCCGTATCCCTGTCTGTCCGAAGTGAAATTGCAGGAATCCGTCTGCGATTCCACTAGAATTGTAGAGATCTGACGACTTATAGGCATCTTTCTCTGCAATCTGGGGTGGTATCTTAGTCCATGTGGTAAATGATAAGCCCATAAGCGTATCAATTCCATGGTCATGCAAGGGATTGTAGTCTCTCTCGTATGAATGAACCGACCATAGACTGTGAACATGGGGAGTTCTTCTTAATTCTTCAACTCCGATAGTCCTGCAAAACTGTTTTATGTACTCCTGGGACATATACGCCACAATATTAACAAAGGGGGTTATCAATGGATCCTTTGAATCGATCTTTAATTGTTCCCCGTGGGATATTTGACCTACCAGTTTATCTCCGAAATCCTCTCCACCCTTGTTATGCCGTGCATCGAGGTATTCGTTCAAACCCCCTATGACCTTTTCTGGTAACTGTGTCTCTAAAAATAGAACAGCTGGAGCAACTGAGAACTTCATGGTTATCTCTGTCATATCTCTTTGTATCGTTTCTTTGTATGTGTGTCAATTACGGAATACTGTTTACAAACCTCCGTATATATATTTACCTCTACCCTTATATTATTTCGTCCTATCCCGTTCTAAAACCCCCCTCTTTCCTTTTACCTCTTCCTCTGTACCTCTTAGGTACTACTTACTCGTCTTGAATTATCCCCTTGCCT
>MDSZ01104446.1_pt1 | contig 20391 bp, 19 predicted proteins | sample 811201 | NCBI WGS metagenome assembly MDSZ01 (sample SAMN05326647, study PRJNA326480) | marine metagenome | isolation source: seawater | place: Indian Ocean: North | collected 2010 | reverse complement strand
CCTGAATTATTAATAAACCAATCAAGTTTAAAATCTTTTCTTAAACTTTTCATTTTTATAAAATCTTGACGAAAACTTATATTATTTTTAAATAAATAAGTAAATAGTATAAATACCCGCTTTTTAAAGGATTATGGTGGGCGTGATAAGAATTGAACTTATGACCTCTTCGATGTCAACGAAGCGTTCTACCACTGAACTACACGCCCATAAATTTTTAAAGTTAAAAAATTAAAATATTTATTAACTTTGCAATTTATCTTTTTTTTAGAATACCTCTTATATAGCAATTATCACCTGAATTATTAATAAACCAATCAAGTTTAAAATCTTTTCTTAAACTTTTCATTTTTATAAAATCTTGACGAAAACTTATAATTTTTTGGGGAATAATTTTTTTTAATATTCTTTTTAAGTTATAAATTGAAACGATTTTTTTTCTAGAATTATAATATTCTTGTTGAGACTCTCTTTGATATTTGTGATCATCTGCGAATGAATAAGCTGCAAAAGATAAATTTATGATTTCTAGATTGTGAATTTCAGCTAATTTCTTAATACTTTTTTCTGTGAAGAAAAGCAAGTGCGGGCTATCGTATATCCTGCCATCAAAATACTCTTTTGTGCAATTCGGTACCTCAAAAAAAATATGTCCGTCTTTATTTAAAATTTCTTTAAACTTTATTAAAATACTATTTATATCAGAAAGATGCTCTAATGAGTGAGTTGTTGTGATTAGATCAAATTTTTTGTCGATATCATTTAAATTTTTTATATTTTTATAACCTCTTTCATTTAGAATTTTCTCACAATATTTATCTCCTTCTGTACAAAAAAGATTCATTTTTGGAAATTTTTTTTTCAGTGCATATCCGATGTCACCATTTCCTCCACCAAAATCATAAAAATTTTTAATTTTCTTAGCATCAATAAGTGTTGTTAAATAAGATATGTAACTCAAATTTTTATCTTCTAAATAATACTTTTTTTGATCCTCAAAATTTTCACTCACTAAAAAAGGTGGTCTGGCATTTGATCTGTAAACTTTTTCATAAAAATAATCTAATTTTTCTGTTGATGGCATTGGACTAACAAAACTGAAGTCACATGCTGAGCATCGGAAAATTTTTGCGTCTCTAAAATACTTTTCATCTTCTCTTATTTCTAACCTAAAATCCGATAAAAAATTTACATTATCATTTTTTTTACAAATTAAGCAGTTCATAATTATAAATTATTTAAAATACCTGAATTTATTTTTTTTATAAATTTCTTGAAGTTCATCTCTATCTCTTTTGACATCCATACATTTCCAAAAACCATAGTGTTTAAATGCTACAAGCTCCTTTTTTTTAGCGGCTTGTTCCAATGGCCATTTTTCTAAAATTTCTTTATCGCTTCTTATTAATTTTAAGAAATTTGGATTCGCAACAAAAAAACCTCCATTAATCCAACTATTAGTAGTTTGGGGTTTCTCTTTAAATGAAACTACTTTACTTTTTCTAAGTAATATTTCTCCAAATCTAGCAGGAGGTCTAACAGCAGTAACTGTTATAAGCTTATTTTTATTTTTATGAAACTTAGTAAGATTATTAAGATTTACACTTGATAGGCCATCACCATAAGTAAACATGAAATCTTTATTTTTTTCTAAAAAACTTGATACTCTTTTTAATCTTCCACCAGTAAGTGTTTTTTTTCCTGTATCTAAAATATTTATTTTGCATTTCTTATTAAATAATTTTGTTTCAAACTCAATTCCATCTCTTTTAAAGTTTTTAAAATACTTTTTAAAAACGAAATTTTTATATCCAGTTGCTATAATAAAATCGTTAAAACCAAATCTTAAATAATGACCCATAATATGTACAATTATTGGGTAAGGACCTATTTTAACCATAGGTTTTGGTATCACATGAGTGTACTCTGACAATCTTGTTCCTAATCCTCCAGCTAAAATAACAACTTTCATCTACACTTGCCAATCATATTTAAAATATTTATCGTCATGTTTTCGCCGGACCATCTCTCTTTCGTCATGAGGTAGGCTTGCACAGTTTGCAACGATAGACTCAGATTTGTCTAATCCTATAAAACCATTCCAAATTAATGGTGGTATTGTAATTAAAAAAAAATTTTTTGGAGTTAGAATATGTTCACTATATTTGCCAGAGGATTTACTATCTGACCTATCATCAAATAACACTAACTTTACTTCGCCACTAATACATGCGTAATTAAGGATATTTTTTTTATGTAAATGCCATGCCTTGATAGATTTATTGAAAATTGTTGAAAAGTATATCTCTCCAAAAGAAACGAAATCTATTGAATCTGATCTTAACATAGGTAGCACGGAACCCCTATGATCTACAATTTTGTTTAATTTTGTAATTTTAACACCTTCTATCATTTTAATTTAAAATACTCTTTTATTTGAAAGTTGGTAATATCTTTTAAGTCAAGTTTTTTTATATAATGATCATACCATTTTGCTGTTTTCAAAATGGAATTTCTCATATTCCAGGTATTTCTCCATTTCAATTTACTTAATGCATTAGTCGAATTTAGTTTCAATAAATTAGCTTCTTTAAATTTGCCTTTTTTAAAAATTATTTTTTTTCTAAAACTTAAACTTTTAAAAAATAACTCTACAATACTTTTTACTTTCATTGTCTCAGTAAACGATGGACCAAAATTCCAGGAACCAGAGTATTTTTTTTTGTTTACATATATTTTTTTTGCTAAAAGTAAATATCCAGAAATTGGTTCTAAAACGTGTTGCCAAGGTCTTGTTGACTGAGGATTTCTTATTGTCAATGTCTTTTTTTGAACAATTGATCTTACGCAATCTGGTATAATTCTATTCTTAGACCAATCTCCTCCTCCAATTACATTTCCTGCTCTTACAGTTGCATATCCAAATCTTTTTTGAAATTTAAAAAAAGACTCGGAATATGCTTTAAAAATTATCTCTGCACTCGCTTTAGATGCACTGTACAAATCCTCACCCCCCAAAATGTCCGTCTCTTTATATCCCCTCTGAAACTCTTTATTAAGATAACATTTGTCTGAAGTAATTATTATTAATGAGACTAAACTTTTCAATTGTCTAGAAATATTTAAGATGTTAGTTGTGCCAATCGTATTAGTGGTTACTGTATCCAATGGTGATTTAAATGACTCAGAAACCAAAGACTGAGCAGCTAAATGAAAAATAATCTGAGGTTTGAAATCTAGAACACTTTTTTTTAATCTTTTATAATCAAGTATATCTGCATATACATTTTTTACTTTTTGATAATTACACATTTTTTTGTAAGATTTTAATCTATTGTCTATCTTAGAATACCCCATGATTTTTGAATTAAATTTCAAAAGACAGGCTGTTAACCAGGTACCTTTAAACCCTGTATGACCTGTAACTAATATTCTTTTATTTTTATAGAAACTTTTTAAACTACTCATTTTTATAAATCATAAGATAATGACTCAAAATTTGAATTTAGAAATATTTTATAATTTTTTTTATCAACAATGTGAAAAATTGGTAGATGAAAGATTAATTTTCCACCTTTTTTCAAAAAGTTTATCTCTTGTTTTATAACTTCTTTTCTAAATGACCATATTAAAACCAAAAGATATTTTGGTTTTTTAGATCTCATTTTTTTTTTAGAAATTATTTTTAAGTTACTTCCTGGTGTATACCTATTATATTTATATGGGTTGGCATCACATATGTATTTAATATGTTTATTATTTATCTCACAATGATTTAAAACAATGTTTCCTTTAGTGGATGCACCGTAAGCTATAATATCTTTTTTTTTTATTTTTGATAAAAAAAAGTTGAGCATTTTTTTTGTATTTTCGATTCTATTATTAAATTTATTGAATGAATTTTCATTTATTTTTTTCTCGAATAAAAATTGATTTTTAATTTTTTCATGTTTTGGTTTGTGTTTACTATTTTTTTTAGCACATATTATTTCTACGCTTCCACCATTTATTTCGTTAAAAGAAAAATCCAATATTTGTAAATTATGTTTTGAAATTATTTTATTAAAACTTCTAAGAGTGTAGTAGCATAAATGTTCATGACAAATTTGGTCATATGTCAGATTTTTAAGTAATAATGGAAAATAAGATAACTCTAACATCCAAATACCATTTTTATTTAACAAAAAATTGATGTCCGAACAAAATTTATTTGGGTCTTCAATATCATAAAACATTGCAAAAGATGTAACTAGATCAAATTTTTCATTTATATTTTTTAAGTTTTCTTTTGAAAAAAAGTCTACAACTAAATTGATATTTTTCTTGTAGTAATTCTGAAATTTTCTTGCAGATGGATCTATCCCATAAAGGTTGAAATTTTTATTCTTTTTTGAAAAAAAGTTTAAAAATGTTCCGTCGTTTGATCCAATATCTAAAATAAAAGAATTATTTTTTAAATATTTTTGTTTACAAATAAATTTAAACTTTTCTTTTATGTGTTTTACCATTAAGGGGCTTAAAGACGTATGGTATCCATACGTAGTTCCATACATATCTTGAAAAGGAGGAGTTTTTTTAAATTGAACTAATTCACAATAGCTGCAAATAAAAAGATCCAAAGAATACTTTTTAAAATTCTTTTTAATTTTAGGAGGAAACACGCTGCTTATACATTGGCTTCCAATATCTATGATTTTTTTATTAAGTTTCTTTTTACAATTTCTACAAAACATTAGGAAATAAATCTCTACTTATCATTAAAAAAAGTTTTTTGCTATTATAAATAATCTTCTAATAAGGAAGTACAATCCAAATATATAAATTCCTGGATATAATAAATTTTTTACTACGTGTTTTTTAATTTTAACAAATTCTAAACCTCTATGTCCCGGTTTTAATAAAATATTGTAAAAAGAAGGGAGAAATCTTCTAAGTGCAAAATTTTTACAAAGATAAAATCTTATAAATGACATGCCATTTTTTCTATAACAATCCAATACTTCAGGAATTCTAACTGCCTCTACAAATGCGTATAAATCAGCCCAATCTTCACCTCTTGGCCCATGAACATTTGCTGTTAAAGGTTTATTTAAAAAATAAGCTGTTTTATTTTTAAAAGCAGCAGACCAAATTTTTATATGTGGGGCTGTGTTATCAAAATTTGAATAAAGTCTTGTATCGATAATATTTTCTTTATCAATTACATAAGTATTTTCTAACCAGAATTTTCTTCTAAAAATACACAAGTAGGTACTTAGCATGAATTCAAATGATTTGAATGGATTAACGAGTTCAAAAAATTTTAGTTTTCCAGATTTATTATAATTTGAAAATTTTTTTAATTTTTCAAAATTAAATTTGTTCGTATCAAAAGGGAAATCAAACTTGTCAAGAATTTCTGACTTCAGATGAAATGAGTTTATATAAAAAAAGTCTACATCAGATTTTTTATCTATTAAATCTTTTAAAGTATCAAAAGCGTTAGGTAAAATTAAATCATCATTCCCTAGCATCCAAACAAATTCACCTTTTGCCATTGAAACACTTTTTAGACTATTATTACCATACCCAATATTTTTTTCATTTTGATTGAAAATTATTTTAATTTTTTTTTTAAATTTCGTAATAACTGAATTCGTATTCTCCTCAGAAAAATTATCAGAAATACATACTTCGATTTTTAAATTACTTTTTTTACTGGCTATTAATATTGAGTTTAAACAATTTTCTAAATATTTAATCCTATTATAAGTGGGAATACAAATTGATAAGTCGATCATTTTAAACTTTCCAAATACATCTTTTTGAGCTTATAAAATTTCTTATAAACTTATTATTATCTTTAAAATTTAATATTTTTTTTTTATTTTCACCCACCTTTGAGAGAACAAATTCTTTTACAGTCATGGATTTACCACTAGCTACATGCCAAATTTGAGGAAATTTTTTTAATTTTTTTTTAAAGTTTATAGCATCAATCAGAATATTCGTTACCTGGTCAACTTCAATAAAATCTTTTTTTTGCTCACTTGAATTTACAGTAAAGGGAATTTTATTTTTTAAAGCATAATTTAAAGAACTTAGTAATTTTTTTTTATTTTCTCCTTCTCCATACACATTAAAAATTCTCATTAATCTGCATTTAATTTTTTTTTTTTTTGATAATTTCAATGCAATTTTAGAAAATTTATTTTTGCTTTTTTCATAATTGCTCTCTGGTAAAGCTTTAGTTGTAGTTTTTAACTCAATTTCTTTTTCTGCACTTTTTCCATACTCTGAAGCTGAACCAACAATTAGCCATTTATTGCATCCATTTTTTAGACAATTTAATAAAAGTTTGTGAGGTTTTTTTACATTTATCTCAAAAGCTTCTTTTAAACTTATTTTTTTTTTATTAACACCAGTCGCTGCAAGGTGAATTAGAGTGTGTGATTGTTTTAAATATTTATCTAAATTAGAGTCTAATTCCCCCTTTATCCACGTAACTCTTTTATTGCTATTTATTTTTCTTTTTCTGCTTAAAGCAAATATTTTAAATCCCTTTTTTTCTGCTTTTTTTAAAAAATTTTTTCCTATAAAACCGGTTGCTCCAGTTAAAAATAAGTATTCTCTATTTGTCACCATTTTTTACTTTAAAATATCTAATTGATTTTAAAATTCCCTCTTTCCAATTTATTTTAGGTTTCCATTTAATAATTTTTTTTGCTTTCTTTATTTCTGGGTAAATATCTAGCGCTTCATCTTTCCTTAGTTTTATTTTTCCAAAAGAAGGTTTAAAAAAATTTGTAATCTTACCCACATGATACATAATTTTTTTAAGTTTAATTGATTTACCGTATCCGATATTTAAGATATGACCATTAGAATTTTCACTTAAAAGTGTCTTAATAAAAGCATCAATTGCATCAGAGATATAAAGAAAATCTCTTTTTTGAATACCGCTAGAAGAGTAAAAAATTTTTTTATTTAAACAAGCTTTAATTAAAATTGGTAAAAATCTGTTTTGATCTTGGTTGGGGCCATAGACTTGATATAATCTTAAAATTGTTGATGGAAAAATTTTTTGTCTCCTTTTTTGTAATAAAAAATTAGATGCTTTTAATTTATATTTTCCGTAAATGCCGATAGGCCTGCATTTAAAAGTCTCTTTTTGAGGCATTTTGCTTTTGCCATATTCAGCTGAACTACCTACTTGAATGAATTTTTTTATTTTTTTAAATTTAAAATATTCGTATAAATTTTTTACTGCCAGAAAATGATATTTTTTTACTTCAAGTTCATTTACATGATTTACATAACCTCCTAGATTTACTACATACTGAAATTTATATTTTTTCAATTTAAAGAGAGCCTTTTTTTTTGAAATATCAATAATTAAGTAATTCACTCCTTTTAATTTTCTATTTTTTTTTGGTTTATGTAATGAAATACTGGTTACATTCCATTTAAGTTTCAAGCATGACTTAGCCAAGTGATAACCAATAAAGCCAGAACCCCCAATGATAAGAATATTTTTTTTCATAAATCTTTCATTATATTTGATTTAATTAAGGCAAGACTTTTATTATCTGCTTTTTCATTAAAATTATTATTAAAATCTTTAAGAGAATTTTGAACTTTTTGAGAGAACCACCATCTATCCACATCTGCCCAAATTTTATTGACGTGATCTATCATAGAGTAAGTTTCATGAAAAATTATTTTTTTAGATTTAAGGTCTATATATTTATAAATAAATTCTTCATTAATAATATTTAGATAATTTTTATCCAAATACATTATTGATGGTATATTGTTGCAAGAATTTTCTAATAAGCCAGTAGAATCGTAATTAAAGATACATAATTTTGCATTATTTAAAATTTTTTTAGCACTTTTTTTTCCGTTGTCTATCTCAACACCAAGATCACTTAAATATTTAATAAAAGTTTGCCCATAAATTTTTTTATAAAAAGTTTCGTTTAATCTTAAAATAACATTATTTTTAATTTCTTTATTTATTCTTTCTAAAAATAATCTTATCCTAGTCAAAGATTTTGAAATTTCTGATGGCATGAGTAATAGATTATCAGTTGCGTTAGATAAATATTCACAAAAAATAATTAATTTTTTTCCTCTATTTTTTTTATATGAAGATTGTTTTATTGTTTTAAAATTAAAAAAACCTTTTACATTTTTAAAATTAGAACTTTCATAACCCCAAGAAAAAAATTTGGTGGCATAACTAAATTCTGGAAGATAATTGTTATGAATCCTACTAAAATAATTATTTCCATGTTGACCAATAAATATTGGCTTACTTTTAAGAGCTTGTTTAGCTGCGTAAACTTTGAATACTTCGTCAAAAAAATTTAAAGAAGATGTAAAGATAAATTTGGGTTCTTGCGGGAGTAATTTGTTTTCAGATAATTTAAGGTTTGTTTCGAAATTTTCTAAGAAGGATTTGGGTAAAAAAGTAAATAAATTTGAGTTTATGAAATTTTCAAAATCCTTCTTTTCTGTGCTAATTAATTTTGTATATTTTTTTCTAAGAGCAAAATTAATCGGAAAACTTTTTTGTAAGGGAAAACTTTTATAGTAACTTGGAATTTGATTGAATAATAATTCTAATTTTTTTTCTTGAAAAAAAGGAAGGTAAGTATGGCTTATAAATGCGCTCGTAGGATTCCTAAAATTTTTTTGCAAAAAATATAAAATATTTTCATGTAATTTTATCTTTTTTTTAGCATTTTTTTTTGGCTTCAGCGTTGTTTCAGAAAATTCTTTTATTTTTATATTATTTAAAAAATCTTTTTCGAAATAGTTTAAAACTTTTGAAAAGTAGGCATAATACCACGAAAGATCAGACGCATGGGCTTCTGCAAATTCTTGGGTATTCTCCTTTATAAAACAAAAATTTTTATAATCTGTTAGTAAGGCGTGGCTAATTTTTTCACTTTTGATTAAATAATTAATCTGATTTAAAATTTTAAATGAAACATAAATATAATTTTTTAGCCAATATCCTAAAATAATTTCAATCCCTTGTTCATTAAAATTGGTAGTATGAATTTCATTAAAATATTTTAAAATTTTTTTTAAATTTTTTCGGTAAATTTGTTCACAAAATTCATAATCATTTAAAATTTCATTCCTTGTTTTTGTTAAAAAGTCTACTTCTTTAATTTTAAACTTTTTTTTTATGTCTTGTTCTACTGGTAAAATACTTACGTATTCAATATCAGAATCTAATTTTGATAGGTCTTTACACAATAATAATGTGTTTGTTTCTGTTTTCATCTTAAAATTGATATCTTTAAAAAAAATTAATTACTTTTTTTTAAGATTTTTTTAATGGTATGAATATTTAAAATATCTTTATTGTTGAATGAATTATACTTGAAATTTTTTTTTACTCTTTTTCCTCGCTCTTTTTTTTTATCAATCATGTATGTTTTTGCGTTAACACTTGGTTCCCAAATAGTCGGCTCAATTACATAATGATTCCTAAATTCTATAGTAAGATGGGACTCTTCTGTGGAACATAAAGACTCATGTAATTTTTCACCTGGTCTTATGCCTATTACTTTTAGTTTAATTTTTGGATTAAGTGTTTTTGCAATATCTTTTATATAGCAAGAAGGCAATTTTGGAATAAAAATTTCCCCACCTTGCATTCTTTCAAAAGACTCTAAAACAAATTTTATACCCCCCTCTAAGCTAATAAAAAACCTAGTCATATTTAAATCAGTAATCGGTAGAGAGGTTTTGTTCATTTCTAATAACTGTTTAAAATAAGGAATTACGGATCCTCTTGAATTTAAAACATTTCCATATCTAACAACCGAAAATCTTGAACTATTTTTTTTCCCACCAAAATTATTAGCAGATACGAATAACTTATCTGAAGCCAATTTAGTTGCTCCATATAAATTAATTGGACTGCTTGCTTTATCTGTTGATAAAGCAATTACTTTTTTAACGTTTTGCTCTAAAGAAGCAAAGATGACATTATTCGCACCGCCAATATTTGTATTGATGCATTCTTGAGGATTGTATTCTGCAGCTGGAATTTGCTTTAACGCAGCAGCATGTATTACGAAATCAACACCTTGGAACGCTAAATTTAATCTAGCTTTGTCCCTAACATCTCCAATAAAAAAACGAAATTTTTTAATATTATATCCATCGCGTATAAATGTGTTTTGCATTTCAAATTGTTTTAATTCATCTCTTGAAAAAATAATTATTTTTTTTGGCTTGTGATTTTTATACAAATATTTAGCACAAGCTGCTCCAAATGAACCGGTTCCTCCTGTAATCAAAATAGTTTTATTTTTAAACATTTTTAATTCAATCTAGAAAAAAAACTCTCACTAATATTATTTTCTAAAATATCGTCAATTTTTAATTTATTCTTTTCACATTTACTAATAAGTTTAAAGACTTTATCTAAACATTTGAGATATTTGTTAATATGTTTTTTACCATGTTTTATACAAAGATAAATAGTATTTGTAGCCAATATTTTCTCTTTTAACAATTCTTGAGTAATTAATGTCCTATACTTTAAGTTATCTTTGCTCTCAAAAATAAAACTTGATATTGAAGGGATACCTAATATTTTAATTTTAAGATTATTTTTTTTAGCAATTTTTTGCCATTGTTTTCTGATATAGTTACCCTTATTTGTTATTAATTCCCAAGACTTATACTTTTCAAATTCCTTTAAAGTAGCCAAAGCTGCTGTTGGCCCAATTCGTTCAGTCCAAAACGTGCTGCTAATAAATGTTTGGTTTGCTTTTTCCATTATGTTTTTTTTTCCTATTATGGCATTTATTGCATATCCATTTCCTAGAGCCTTACCAAATATTGCCATATCGGGAATTACATTAAATTCTTTGTGTAAACCACCAAAGGATCCTCTGAAGCCAGAAGTGCATTCATCAAAAATTAAAATTATCTTATTTTCATCGCATATTTTTCTAATTTTTTTTAAAAAATTAGATTTTGGCATGTAATTTCTAGAAACCTCCATTTTAATGATACCTATCTTTTTATCTAATTTTATAATCCTTTTAAGATTACCTATATCGTTATAGTTGAATGTGTAAATAGTATTTGCCAACTGTTTGGGGACACCGCTAGGTGAAATACCTTTCAATAAGTGATTTTTTAATTCATCTTTTGATTTAAGATTTGCTGCCAGGTACCAATCGTGCCAACCATGGTAGCCACATACTGCAACCTTTTGTCTTTTTGTGTATGCTCTTGCAATTCTTATGGCAACTGCATTAGCTTCACCTCCAGATCTAGTAAATTTACACATGTTTGCCCAAGGATGAATTTCTATTAATTTTTCTGCAAGAATCACTTCCTCTTTACAATTAAGGGTACTCATATTTCCAAGTTCTACAGCTTTTTTGACTTTTTCATCAACATATTTGTTATTATATCCTAAAATATTTGTTCCTACCCCCATCATGGACATATCTAGAAATTTATTTCCATCAAGATCCCACAAGAAACAGTCTTTAGCTCTTGAAAAATAAGTAGGCCATTTATTTTTTAAATAAAAATCGGGTCTCTTTGATAAAAGCATATTACCACCTGGTATGATTTTTTTTGCCCTTTTCCAAATTTTTTGACCTGTAGGAAGAGTAGATCCTTCATCTCTTGAGATAAGATTATTCATTTTAAAAATTTCTGGATTAGTTTTCACTAAATTTATTACTTTCCTCCATGAAAAGGTTTTAGTTTTAAATTTTTTAAAAATGCTCTTAATGACATTAAAGTCCTCTTTTTCATCAAGTGTTAATCTTAAATGTTTATAATCATATTTTGACTTAAAGTTTTTTTTTCTAATCTTGTTAGATCTTATCATAAAGGGAACGACATGCTCTTTATCAAAATTATTTTTTGCTTTTAAAAATGAGTGCTTTAATGTCTTAAAAGTAAAAATTGATATATCAAGTCCATCCGGAAAACTTGGTGGATTATTATTAGTAAGTAAATCCAATTTTGAGTTTTTTTTAAATACCCCCAACATTTGATCAATGACCTCTGGATCAACCAACGGACAATCAGCAGTGACCCTAACTATTATATCGGCTTTATTCTTTTTTGCACAATAATAGTATCGCTCTAGCACATTGTTTGTACTACCTAAAAAATATTTAATATTTTTCTTCTTTAAAATTTTTTTATAACTTAATTCATCTTTTGGAATAGCAAAAATAATATCATCGAGTAATTTTGAACATTTTAATCGTTTGTATATGATTTCTGTAATAGTCTCTGAATTAATTTTTTTTATAACTTTATTTGGAAGCCTACTAGAGTTTAACCTGCCTTGAACGATTGCTATTATATTTTTCTTTTCCATAATCTTGGTTCTAAAAGTTTTTTATTATCTGAATAGATTTTTTGAGGAAATTTTTTTTTATTTTTTTTGATAATTTTAATTATTTCTTTCAATTGATCAACATTGTTAACACCTATTACTAATTTATCTATATATTTTTGATTATTTAAAAAATTTAAACATGTTTCAATTTTATTTTTCTTGTTATCAAAATTCCATTTCTCCCATTTAATAAATAAATTTTTCCAAGTTTTAAAATACTTGGGTAATTTATCAATATCAAAGAGCAAAATACCCTGTAAAAAAATTGATCTTACTTGTATTTCAATTCCGCGATTTTTCAGATTTTTAAGTAAATTTTTATATAAAAATCTTCTGTCAAAAATATTAATTGGAATTTGGATTACGTCGAATTTAAATTTTTTTATCACAGTCTTTAATTCATCAGGAGAATAAACTGATATTCCAATTTTTTTTATTATGCCCCTTTTTTTTAATGAATCTAAATCATTATAAATTTTTATGCCGTTTTTGCTCTTAAGATTTTTTATACTATGAAAGAAAATTCCTTTGATTTTTTTTTTTTTAAGATTGGTTAAGGATTTACTTATAATTCTTTTTGTAAAATTATTATTTAATTTTTTTGTTTTTATTTCTGGTATTTTTGTGTAGATTTCAAATTTTTTTAATTTTGAAAGACCAATTTTTCTTTCAACACCTTTATATGAATATGCTGTATCTATTTCTTTAATGTTATTATTCGTCATAACTCTGATAAGAGAATTAATCATTTTTATATTTAAACCATTACTATTTCCAATACCATAACCTGCGGAAAAGTTTGCTGTTCCTAAAATTAATTTACTTTTCATTTATTGTTTTGAAATAAACAAACTTCAGTATATTTAGCATTTTTAAATTTGTAAAAAAAAAACTTCCTACTCTTGGACTATCTTTTCTAAAATGTGTTTTAATTTTGTAGTTCTTAACTTTGCATTTTTTGTTGATTAATAAAATTAACAAATCAACTAAAAAAAAATTTTTTATTTTGGAAAGATTAATTTGCCTTAATATTTCTTTTTTGTATAACTTAAATCCACTTAATGGATCCCAAATATTAAATTTTTTTTTAAAAGTTCTTGATATTACTTTTTCTATTAACCTATTTTTTTTATCTCTTTCACCTACTGTCAAATCAGCTTTATTTTTAATAAAATTATTAAAAATCTTTTTTATATACGTAGATTTGTGTTGGCCATCAGCATCCATTGTTAAAATATATTTTGTTTTTTTTCTTTTTTTTAAAAACTCTAAACCTTTAATCAAACTCAACTCATATCCTAAGTTTTTTTTATTTTTAATATATTTAATTTTTTTTTTTTTTAGGAATTCTGAAGTTCCGTCAGAAGAGCAATCATCGATGACGAGTATATTAAAATCTTTTTTGAGCTTTAAAATAAATTTACTAAAATTCTTTTTTTCATTAAAAGCAGGAATTAAAATAGTTAATGAATTAAGTTTTTTTTTATACATTCACCTTTTTTAATTTTTCTTAATGCTTTTTTTCCGATTATTCTATTATCTTTATCTGGAGATATAGAATTTTTTAAAAATGGTCTTAATGGAATGATTTTTTCATAAGTAATCTTTTCTCCTTTTTTAATCTCAGAATTAGCATAATAAGATCTTCTTTGAATAAAAGCGGTTAATTTTTCGTTTTTTTCAATTTTTTTAATTCCATTGCCTAAAGATTTTTCTAACCTTCGAGTTTCATCTACCATTAATTTCCATGTTTTTGGATTTAATGAAAATTTATGATCTGGTCCATATCTTTCATTATCGTCTGTAAAATGTTTTTCGATAACTCTGGCTCCTAGAGTTACTGCTCCTAAGACTGTAGCGTGTCCTGGCGTATGGTCACTTAGCCCAAGTACTATATTTTTGAAAATTTTTTTATAATTTTTAAGAACATTTAAATTTATGCTATTAAAATTTATTTCTTCATTAGAATAATTAGTATTACACTGCATCAAAATTATTTTTTTATTTATTTTTTTAATTTCACTAATTGCTTTTTTTACTTCACTAAGATTTGATGCGCCCGTGGCTAATATTATTGGTTTTCTTTTTTTAGCCATTAATTTTATACTTTTTATCCACGTTATATCTCCCGAACCAATTTTATAAGCTGATATATATTTATTTACTTTATTAATATAATCTAAATCATAAGGAGCAGTCATAAATTCAATTTTATTTTTTATGCATTCTTTCTTTAAATGTTTAGTCCAAGAAAAATTTATACTTGCATCCTTGTATGTCTGGTAAACACTTTTTTTCCATTTTGATTGGTGAGATTTTTTTCCAATTTCCTTAAATCCTTCTTCACTTACTATAGTTTCAGCCTTAAAGTGTTGAAATTTAGCTGCATCTGCTCCTGCTTTAGCGCATAATCGAATAAGTTTTTTTGCTCTAGATAAAGAACCGTCGTGATTTGCTGCAATATCTGCAATAAAATAAGTCGGAGAAGTTTGAGAAATTTTTTTTTTGTTAATTTTAATTATCATAATCTTCATCTAGATTTATAATTTTATCACACATTTTTAATGTTGATACTTTGTGTGATACTACTATCAACGTTTTATCTGAAAACTTAGTCATTATATTTTTGATTATTTTTTCTTCTGTTTTAACATCTAAAGAGCTCGTAAATTCATCTAAAAATAACAAATTGAAATCTTTGTAGAGAGCTCGTGCTATTGCAATTCTTTGTTTTTCACCTCCTGAAAGTTTTATAGCATTATCTCCTACTTTTGAAGATAGTCCGTTTGGCAAAGTTTTTATCTTATCCTCTAGAAATGTCAAATTTACAAGCTTTTCTATTTTTTTTGTCTCCATATCACTCTCGTCTCCATCCTCAGAAAAATCGAAGGCAATATTTTTTTTTATAGAGGTATCGAATAAAAAAGGTATTTGAGGCACATAAGAAATTTTTTCTGAAAAATAAATTTGATGATTTGAGACATCTTTGCCATACATAAATATTGTACCTTCCGATGGTTTAATTAATCCCATCATTAAATAAAGTAATGTACTTTTTCCACTTCCAGTTCTACCTGAAATCCCAATTTTTTCACCTTTGTTAATTTTAATATTCAGATTTCTTAAAATATAATTTTCTTGATCAGGATATTTGTAATTAACATTTTTAAAAGTAATTTCATTTTTTTTTTCTATATCAACTAAATCTCCTTCTAATTTTTTTTTACTAATAAAATTATTTTGGAAATCTAAATTCAATTGTTTTTTCTTTTTATAAATTAAATCAAGTGATGGTCTAAAAATTTTTAAATAAGTTAAACTTGTATTAATAGAATTAAATGCAGGTAAAAATCTGAAAGATAGAATTAATAAAATCGCAAGTTGAGGCAAGAAATTTTCACTTTTGTTATCCTCGAATGTGAAAAAAGAGACCATCACTAGTAAAGTTAAAATTAATAACTCTAGAAAAATTTTAGGTAATTTTTCAAATATATAAAATTTTCTTAAATTTTGTTCAAAAATACTCATATTTTTCAGATACAATTCGTTGATATTTTTTTCTTTAGATCCAATTTTTATTTCTTTAATAGAGCTAAAGGTTTCGGTCAAAATTTTAATCAAATTTGAATTTATAGATTGATTTTTTGTTGCAGCTTTTTTAACAAAAGGTTTAATTATTAATTGATAAATTAATGTGAATATGAGCAATATTATTGACAAATAAATTGTAAATTTAAAACTTACAACTAATAGAACAATAAATATTACGACTACCGCTAAAATTTCTCTGAATAACAGCATTAAATTATTTAAATATCCGTAAACTGATTGAATTTCTGATGTTAAATTTCTTACTAGTTTTGATGAATTTTCAATTATAAATTTTTCATAAGGTAAAGAAATATATTTTGAGAAAATTTCTTGTGATAAGTTTTTTTTCATACCATTGAAAAAATTAGCTTGATATTTTATAAGAAAAAAAAGATAGATATTTTTTAAAATAAAAAAAATTACTACTGATAATCCTAAAAATTTGATAATTGATATATCATCAAAATTATTTATTTTTTCAAAAGAGAAAAAACTTGATATTTTTTTCTTTGTAAATTCAATATCTATAAGAGCACTTGCGAATAGAGGTATAATAGATAATGAAATAAATTCAAAAATAAAATTTAAGGAATTAAAAAAAATTATCTTTTTAAATCTAAATTGAAATTTTTTACCTAGAACTTCAAAAATTTTCTTTGAAAAAAGGTGCATTAAATTAAATATTCTTTAATTTTTTTCCTAGAGATTTGTAAGTTTTTAATTTAAATTTATTTTGTATAAAATCACCTAATTCATTACAATTTTTTTTTCCTATAAAAGACTTTAAAATTATGATTAAGAGTCTTTTTAAATAAAAGGGTAACAACGTAATTATAAAATAATTCAGTGAAAAATAGAAGAAACTATTTTTAAATTTTTTAATACTATTTCTATTTAATTCCATTTCTACATATAAATTTCTAAATCTTGATTTAGGTTTAATGAATTTTTTAATCTTAAAACTTGAAAACAAGATTTTTTCTACCCCAGTCATCATATCTACATCATCAAATAAGATTTTAATTTTTTTTTTCTTGTGTAATTTAATACACGCATATATTTCTTTAAATATTTTTATAGGTCGATGATCACCATCGATGTGATAAAGATCATAACCAGACTTAATTTTTTTTAAATTTTCGATGCTATCACCCAAAATTAAATCTACTTTAGAATTAGAAAACTTTTTTTTTAAATAATTTACTGCTTTTGGAGCATATCTGTTATCTATTTCTAATCCTGTAATTTTAAGTTTAGGGTTTGATGTTAACATTATTAACATTGAATGCCCCATATAAACACCAACTTCTAAGATTTTTGAATTTTCTTTAGCTAATTTGTAAAGAAGAATTTGTTTACCCAACATTCTCTTATCATATTTATACTTTTGACCGTCCATCAAATAAGAGCCGCATGTAAACCAGAATTTATTTCCACAAGCTTTATAAATTCCCTGAAAATTTTTTCTAATCTTTCTCTCTAGATTTAACATCAGTTATTTTGATAAAATTAAATGAACTTCAGAACTCAATTTTTTTTCATCAACTTTCTTTTGAAGATCATTTAATATTGAATAAAAATATTTATTAAGGGACCTTATATAGGCCTCCTTATTAACTTGAGAAGAGCTAACAATTAAAGATCTATACAAATCGGCTATATCAAGACCAAACCACCATTCACCAACTATTGAAAATTTAAATTTTTTAGCAAAATAATATATTGAATCTTTTGTGTAGAGATGAGTGTGTCCACCCGATAAATGTCTGGGATAAACATTTTGAAAAGAGTTTTCAATAAATGAAGTTAAGGAAAATAAAGGAACGCTTAAATATAGATATTTAAAATTTGATCTTTTAAAAGCTTTCAAAAATCCATTTGGATTTTCTAAATGCTCTAAAACTCCAATAGCAGATAAACAGTTGGCTTTATCACTATTGCTGAGAACTATTTTTTCAAGCTCATTCAAATCTTTGTTTAAAAGTTTGTTTTTTTTGAGGTAAGAATTTCCAATTTTGCACATCAGTTTGTTAGGCTCAATACCCGATGCCTTTATATTATTTTTTTCTAAAGCTTTTAAAAAGTGACCTGCCCCTGAACCGACATCTAATACTTTAATTTTTTTTTTAATGTATTTTTTAAAAAAAGTACTTTATCATTATAAATGTTACTTACTCTCTGATTAAATGATCTTTTATAATTTTTTTCAATATTTTTGGAACCGGTGCCACTTACATAAAGTTTTTTAAAAAAACTTTTAGTTTCTAATTTCTCTCCATTTAAATGACCGCAAAATTTACAAAGATTATATTTTACTCCAAAATTTTTAATAAAGAAAATTCCTATTTTTTTTTCACAGTTTTTACAATTTTTTCTTTTAGGCCCATTTTTATAAATCTTGTTTAACTTTAAAGCGATATTTTTGTTTAACTTATTATTAGTGTAAAAGTCAGTTTTTAAATTAACTATATCGCTATAGCTTTTGGAAAATTTAACAACTTTTTTTATCATTTAATTTTAGATATTAATTATCTAAATTTATTTTATTATAATCAATTGTGTAAGGGATTTTTGGTGGCGCTTTATCATTTTTTAAGAATGGAATATTCTGTAATGGATTATATCGTTCTGTAATAGTTATTCTTAATTTATCTTTTACTTTCATAGGATAACCAGTGTGTATCATTTTGTTAATCATCAACACTGCTGAGCCAGCTTTTACATTTAAATTTATTTTCTCAAATTTACCGTAAATCGATTTATCTATATTGGTATAATCTTTTGTCCACATTTTTTTTCCATTAGGATTTTTTAAACTATGTGGAAAAAAACCATGCTTGTGAGAATTTTTATAAATAGTTAAACCTCCACATTTTTCATTGGTATCGTATAATGGAGACCATAAAAGAATACCATCTCTTGAAAACATATTTGTCTCTTGATGAGGTTCTAATAAAAAATCATTGCTTGAGTCATGTACATGTATACAAGGTCTTGCAGAAAAAATTACCTTAGTTTTAAAGTAATCTTTCATTAAGTTAATCATCTTTTCAGAATGGAGATATTTATATAAAGTTAAATTATGACATGACATATCATACCAGTTACCTTTAAGTTTTTTATTAAATTTTTTTATTTTATAATATTTTTTAACTAGATTTTTCTCTTTATCACTTTTTATGTAGTTTAGTGTTTCCCATAACGAATTTTTGATTTCATTTAAACTTTTTTTATTAAAAAAATTTTCAAAAATGAAATAACCGTCTTTTTTAATAGATTTAATTATTTGTTTATTGTCCCAGTCTTTTTTCATTTTTATACTCTTTTATGTAAAATATTATTAAGTTGAAAGTCTTTTTTATAATATTTTCCTACACCTATACTATCTGATTTTTGTATTTTATCGTTATTTCTTATCGCTAATAAATACTTTTGTGAGTTGTCTAATTTTGACTTGGTAGATGAGCTCAAAAATCTTTGATAATTAAGTAATTGTGGAAGTTTTCTTCTTTTAATGTTGAGCATTATCATTCTTCTTCTTTTTCCACTTAAATTTTTAGATCCAGCATGCCATAAATTCAAATTTATTATCAAAATATCTGCAGCTTTAATTTTTGGACATATTTCATTTTTATTTTTAACATTAATATCAATATACTTTTCTGGCCAACCTTTTTTTAAGTGAGTTTTAGGTATTAATCTAGTCGCTCCATTTTGACTGTTCGCATCGTCGAAAAAAATCATTGCCACAATGCCGGCAAACTTATCTGAAATTTTCTTTCTAGGTTTCCAATCCATGTGGATTCTTTGATATCCGCTGCCTTTTTTAGGTTCTCTAAAATTTAAACCGCAGACCTTTATTTCGTCTTTTATCACGTTTTTAGCACACATAAGAATTTCTGGGATCATAATTAAATTTGAAAAAATTATATTTTTTTCAATTAAATTTCCAAGTCTCTGAGCTCCAGGTTCAAATAATTTACCTTTTCTATAAAACTTTTTTTTACCTTCCCATCCTCCTTTTCTACCCTCTTTTTTTAAAAATTTATCAATTTCAGCCCTAAATAATTTTAGGTTATCTAATAAGTATTTATTTTTTCTAATTATTAAGTACCCATTTCTTTTTAAAAAATTTAATTCTTTTTTTTTTATAATTTTTGAGTTCAAATTTAGTTTTCTCATTAGATCATTTGTAGAATTAATGCTTTGACTCAATCCTGTTTTAGTCATTAAACTTGTACCTTATATTTTTTTAATATTTCTATTCCTTTGGTAAAACTACTAAAATCAACAATATCGTCAGTTTCTAAAGAAATATTAAATCCATCCTCAAGACCAGACATCAAAGTCATATGACCTATGGAGTCCCACTCTGGGATTTCATTGTATTTTAATTTTTCGTGAAATTTAGAACT